>Ga0265316_10000096_pt1 | contig 95536 bp, 102 predicted proteins | sample 4522metaG_FD_202092 | JGI IMG/M metagenome (GOLD analysis project Ga0265316, IMG submission 202092) | Rhizosphere microbial communities from Carex aquatilis grown in University of Washington, Seatle, WA, United States - 4-5-22 metaG | ecosystem: Host-associated > Plants > Roots > Rhizosphere >... | reverse complement strand
CATAGACGAAGCGGCGGCGTTAGCAAGTATATTTCTGATGTAAGTTCTTTTGTCCTCACTTTCTGCTCCAGACCATTCTCGAAATGTCTTTTTCAAAAGCGATTGATATTCTTTACTTTCTAACCTTTTAGCAATTTCTTCATCGTGAATATCTAACCGAGCCATTATTTCGAGAATGGTTCTTTCTTTTTCCTTTATTTCATCCTCAAGCATTTTTATCCAGTGGCGAAAAAATTTATTTACTCGCTCTTGTTCATTTTCAGACCAAGCTCCCGCCGCCGCAGAAAGTAAACCACCCGCAAAAGGAACGGCTCCGCCGATTACTTGCAAAGCACCCCTAACTATTTTAGGGGTGCTTCCTTCTGCTGGTAAATTTTTATCTTCTTCTGCCATAATTAATTTACACTTTCCCTTTGTAGTATTCTTTGTTTAACAATAATCCTTCTTTTATTTCTTCTTCAATAGTTCGTAGATTATTATTTGTTATTTTTTTCTCACTCAATAATTTATCTGCAATTTTCTTTATCTTTTTTGCCTGTTCTTGCGATGGTTCTGGTGGAAGCAAAGATGATGCATCTCTGACTAATTTATTTGAATGAAATAGACTATTTATTATGGCCCAAATAATTTGCTGTTCGTCGTTCAATAAACCTCCGAGTGTAAGATAAGAAACTGTTCCACCAGTTGTTGTTAAGGCCATAATGGAGTCTAATGATTTTGCAATTTCTTCACCGTTTAAGTTGGGATTTTTTCTTGCAAAATCCTGCATATACTTAATAGTGCTATCTAGAAGTTTTAGACATCTATTTTCAAGTGCTGTGTCATTCTTGAGAACGCAATTTTTATATCCTTCATCGGTTAATTCCCGTATATCCTTATTAGCACTTTCAACCGCAAAGCGGTTTGTGAAAAGGTCAGAATTAATATACTTTTCAATCTCTTCTAGTTTTTCCACAAGTTCCTTTCTCTCGTCATTGTCTTTGTTAATTGCAATTTGCAATTCCAAGTCTGGAATATCTTGTCCGAGAAATTTTTTAACATTATAAAATTGCTGATGTCTACCAACAAAATCACCACTCGTATTTTTCGAGACAGCTACTCGTTTATTTTTCCTAGACCAAAAGAAATATATTACGATACCTATTACGATTAACCAAATTGGAATATACATAATGTTAAAAATTATTTTAATAATTCCTCAATAGGAACGCCTAACGACTTGGCGATTTTTTGAATTGTCTGAACGCTTGGTTTTGTAACGACACCACCTTCAATTTTGGCGGAGGGTACAGGATTCGAACCTGTGAGGAGATTTCTCTCCAACCGCATTTCGAGTGCGGCGCGTTAGACCACTCTGCCAACCCTCCAATAGCAAAACTACACAAAAAATGACTTTTTTTCAACCAACTTCAGGTTAGAGTTTTTAAAAAGGGGATTAACCCTCAATTAATTTTTTGATGATGGCGGTAATAGTTTGAGGCTCGGCTTTGCCTTTGAGTTTCGGCATCACTTCTTTCATCACCTTGCCCATGTCGGACATCGCTTTGGCGCCGGTGGTTTTGATGGCTTCTTTGGCGAGATTTTCAATTTCAGCTTCGGAAATCTGCTCCGGCAAGTATTTTTTCAAAATCTCAATTTCGGCTTCTTCTTTTTTGGCCAGTTCTTCTCGCTTGCCTTGTTTGTAAAAAACGATAGATTCTTTCCGCTTTTTTATTTCGGAAAAAATTAAATCAACAATTTCTTCGTCGGTTAAAGCGCTTTGTTTAATTAAGTCTTCTTCTTTGGCGTTTTTTTCTGTTTTGGAAATTTTAAGCCGTTTTTCTTTTTCTTTGTTTTGAATAGTCGCTTTAATAAGCCGCAAGGTGGAAAGCAGTTCTTCTTCTTGGTTTTTTAAAGCGTTTTTTGAATCTTCTTCTATTCTTGTTTTAAGGGACATAGTTTTAATTTTATTTTAATAATTTAGTGTGGACCTAAGGAGAATCGAACTCCTACCTCCTCCATGCCATGGAGGCGTAATACCATTTTACTATAGGCCCGTCTTGTGGGCGTTGCAGGGATTGAACCTGCGACCTTTTCAATGTCAATGAAACGCTCTACCACTGAGCTAAACGCCCGAACAAATATAATGAATATGATAAAGAACTGAGATCGTCCCCTTGGAAGGAATTGAACCCTCATCTTGCCCTTAGGACGGGCCAGCTCTGTCCGTTGAGCTACAAGGGGTAAGATGAATTATATAAGGATTCAGCTATCCTTTCAATCCAGGATAGTTTAAATTATAATAGAAAAATAATAAAATCAAAGTCCGGTCGAGATAAGCGAACTGTTCGACGGCATACATATATATAGTGTAGTGGAGGCGTGCCTGAGTGGTTTAAGGGGACAGTCTTGAAAACTGTTATACCCGAAAGGGTATCGTGAGTTCGAATCTCACCGCCTCCGCAGACAACATTTTCTATCGAGGAGAGCCTCACTTAAGGCGGTAGCGCGGCCGAGACACATTTTTAAAAGAGATTCATTATGGTTGAATAAAAAATGATATAATTCTTGAAAGGTCGTGTGCTTGATTAACCTCGTTATAAAAATATGGTAAAAGGAAATTTTCTTGGCGCGGCGATTGTTGCAATAATCTACACGGTCTATATTGTATGGAATCCTTTTGCATCGCGCTCACAAACAGCAATATTATTAGTGGTTCTTAACGCTTTAACTATCGTACTTTTGTCTTTTGCGTTCAAAGGTTAAAAAGAAAAACAAGAATTTACCGCCAAAGGAAATAATAGCCGTGCGGTTCGAGTTCTAATGCGGTATGGTTTATAAAATCAAGATTTTCGCAATACTATTTCGATATAGGACGCTAGGACAACCGAATTAGTTCGAGTCGCAGTGCCTCCGCTTTTTAGTTTTCCACAATAGCATCAGGACAAAATTTGAAAATTGTTCTATTATTAAGTTGTGAGTGATAAAACTAAATTAATCTTAATTATCAGCGGCTCGGTGGTGCTTTTGGCGCTAGCGGGTTTTTTTATATTTAAAATAGTTAATTCACACAAAACTCAGACTATTGCTCCGGTTGTTAACAATATCAGCGACCTTCAGAAAACAAGCACGACAACAATACCGCAAGCGGTTGATATGTCTAATCCGGCTTCGGTTAATTGCATAAACAAAGGCGGAAACTTAGTGATTCAAACAAATTCGGCTGGCGGACAATATGGCTTGTGCTATTTCCAAGATAATTATGCTTGCGAAGAGTGGGCGATGATGAACGGAGCTTGTCCGGTTGGGGGAGTGAAAACTACCGGTTTTGTAACTGACGCGCAAAAATATTGCGCCTGGGTTGGCGGGCAAACCACTACAGCCGACAATGCTATTTGCACCTTTAAAGATAAATCGGTTTGTTCGCTAAACGACCTTTTTAATGGCAATTGCCAGACAGGCAACTATAAAATTGAAAAAGTACTGAGTCAGACTTGCAGCCAGAGTTCTGACTGCCAAACTCCAGCTTCGTATCTGACACAAAATCGTTGCGCGTTTGCGTCCCAGTGTTTGGGAGGTAAATGCACGGTTGTTTGTCCGCAATTCAAATAACCTTAAAATTTCTTCATTAAGTTTTTATGTTTAGAAAAACGCGAAAGAATTTAATAATCGCGATAATTTTAGTAATTCTATTGATTGTCAGCTTTGGGATTTATTGGATAAAATTTTTAAACAAAGCGCACAGCACTTTTGAAAATTATTATAATTTCAGAGGGTGCGTACAGCTCTTAAACAGAAAAGAGGATTTAGGTTCGTGTCAGACGAAATCCGGGCAGACTATAAAAATAGTGAAATTTAACGGCAAGTGGTATTTGGACGGGGATTTGCCGGTTTGCTGGATGGGATTTTGTTTTTAATTATAGCCGTTTTTATTTGATATAATTAAAAGGTTAAAAGATTTAATAAAATAAATATAAAAAATATGGCATGTTTTTTAGCGCCAACTGCGGCGGCAATAATAACAACGATTACAAAAAAGAAAGTTTCCCCCAGGCTTCATTTTGAATGGCTCAACGCTATGCTTTGGGGAGCAGCCATAGCTTCGGCGGTTGAACACGTAGTGCGGGGCGAGTTAGTTTTTTATCCGCCGTTTTTGACAAACGGTTTTGTGGGAGTTTGGCCGGAGATATTAAAAGTGGGAATTCCGATGACGTTGATTGTTTTTGCGCTCTGGGCGGTGATAGTTTTTGTGGCGGCGCAAATATCAAAAATTAAAGAAATTAAAGTAAAGAAAGTTTAATTTTTTTTCATGATAGAAAAAATAATTAAAACCAACGAAGAGTGGAAAAAAATTTTGACGCCGGAGCAATATCGTATAATGCGCGAGAAAGGAACGGAAGCGGCTTTTAGTTGCGCGTGGGAAGGAAGAACAGGAAAAGGTACTTTCAATTGCGCGGCTTGCGACTTGCCGATATTCCGCTCGGAAACAAAATTTGAATCCGGCACCGGTTGGCCAAGTTATTTTGAGCCGATTGACCAGAACAACATTGAAGAACGAACAGACGATTCTTTTGGAATGCATCGGGTGGAAGTTGTTTGCGTCAGATGTGAATCGCATTTGGGACACGTTTTTGACGATGGACCGCCGCCAACCGGAAAAAGATATTGCATCAATTCGGTGGCGTTGAATTTTAAGCCGGACGAAAAATAAAAAATGGAAAATAAAAAGATAGAAGTTGCAGTTTTTGGCGGCGGTTGCTTTTGGTGCCTTCAAGCATTGTTCCCGCGCATAAAAGGCGTTGAGAAAGTTGTTTCCGGTTATGCGGGCGGGGAAAAAGAAAATCCGACTTATGAAGAAGTTAGTTCAGGAGAAACCGGCCACGCTGAAGTAAATGAAATAGGATTCAATCCGGAAATTATAAGTTACAAAGATTTGCTTTATGTATTTTTCTACGCTCACAATCCGACAACTTTAAATTGCCAGGGGAATGATGTCGGAACGCAGTATCGGTCTGTTATTTTTTACACCAACGAAGAACAGCACAAAATTGCTGAAGATTTTATTAAGGATCTGACAGAAAAAAAGGCTTATGACAAGCCGATTGTTACGCAATTGGTTCCTCTTGAAAAGTTTTATCCAGCCGAGGAATATCACCAGCAATATTTTGAAAAGAACCCTAAAAACGCTTATTGCCAGATGGTTGTTGCTCCGAAGCTGAAGAAATTCAGCGAGATATTCAAGAAATATCACAAATAGAATAATTTGGCTGGGCTGTTTTGTGGTGTTTTGTTTGATTATCTGATGTTTTTTAGTTATCAACAATAAAAATTTAAAGATAGTATGATACAATTATATAGTTATTGTGATTATCTCTAAATTTTTAAATTCAGCAGACAGCGAAGCCGCTTCATTATTTTTGCGTTTTAAAAAAATATCCAGCGTTGTTTTAACTTTTTTTATTTTTTCAGTTGCTTCGGCAACTGCTTTGTTTTTTGCGGGCGCCAATGCGGCAAGTGCCGCCACTTTTACCGTTACGGAAAATCCAACGCCGGTATTCTCAACGCTTATTCCCGACCAAGCATATGTAATTAAGGACAATGTTAACTACAAACTTTATTATGCCGGAGCTGATTTTGCTTCAATTGATTTAGCGCAGTCGCCAGACGGAATAAATTGGACGCCATATTCCGGAAATCCCGTGTTAGCGGAAGGGTCGTCGGTTCAGGCGGAACACGCCGATGTTCATTTTTATAGCAGTGGTTTTACAGGAGCAAATCTTGGAACGAACCCAACAAGCACAACGATGTATTACCGCATGTGGTATCAGGGAGCGGTTTCTGGAATTGGCGGTTGGAGATACACTGAATCGCCGGATGGAATTAATTGGTATAACCAGATGGCTGTTGTTCAACACGGAACTCCGGTATTTAGTTCCGCAACAGGAGTGGATTATGGCATAGCCGACGTTGTTTATACTCCGGGAGGGGAAGGAGGCGACGTTAATAAAACATTCAGGATTTACGCAAACGTTCAATGGGAAATTGGTTCATACGGGGCAAAGGAACTTATAGTGATGGCTTATTCGGCTAATGGATATGACTGGACCGGTTATGACCCGACCTCGGTGGGCTATGCGACGCCTGTATTTGCGGGAACGCTGGACGGGGTTTCTTTTGATACCGACCACATTGGTTGGTTTAAAGTTATAAAAAACAGCGACACGAATTGGGAAGCGTTTTATTCCGGCGGCAAGGACACAACTTATCAAGCGCTTGATGGTATCGGTTATGCGACATCAAACGATGGAATAAATTGGGTTCGCAAGCAAACTCTTTTTACAACTAACGATTCTGCGGCTTGGAGAAACCAGAGTGTTTGGATGCCGTCGGTGGTAAAGTCGGGAAACAACTACAAAATATTTTTTCTTGGATCAAATAATCCAATGACTGATGGAAGCTGGATATGGTGGCAACTTGGCGAAGCGGATTTGGTAAAAACAGCTCCGACCATAGCTGCCACTGACCCAGCCGATGCCTCTAATAATATTTCGCCTGGACGAAACGTTAACGCGACCTTTAGCGTGGCAATGGATCCAGCGACTATAACAGCTACAACTTTTACTCTAAAAAAAGGCGCCACTTCGGTTGCCGGAGTGGTGAGCTATTCCGGACTAAAGGCTACTTTTACTCCTAATGTAATATTGGATTCAAATTCTGTTTACACAGCAACGGTCACAACTGGCGCTACTGATGCAGACGGCAATGCTTTGGCTGCGAATCATGCTTGGAATTTTACGACCGGCGGGAATTATGAAGCATGGGTTGACCATGGCGTAGGATACGCGGCGCCGGCAAGCGGCAACGCTTATTATCCCAGCGTAATTTATGACGCTAACGCATTTGGAGCGGGGACTTCCACATATGCAATGTGGTATTCGGACGGCGACGGTTCGGTTTTTCTCATAACTTCTGCTAACGGCGTTTCGTGGGGAGCGCCGACGACTATGGCAGGTCTTACGAATGCGAGCCACGTGCAAGTGCTTTATGATGCCAATTGTTTTGGGACGGTGCCGTGTAATGCTTCAACAACTAAATATAAAATTTGGTTTTGGAATATGGGAGCGCCGACGATTTATAGTTTAACTTCAATGGCGACGGCTGAGTCCGCTGACGGAATAAACTGGATTAACCAGCAGGCAGTAACTCAAAATTCAGCCGCGCAATTAGTAATTGACCCATATGTTGGCGCTGGATGGAACAGCGGCACCTACGGACCAGTAAATTTATTTTACCAGCCGAGCGTAACTAATACCGGCACCGACCCGTGGAATTATAAATACGTAATGTATTACGACGGAACGGATGGTAATCAAGAATATACCGGGCTTGCTTATTCCACTGACGGTTTATATTGGAATGCTTACACAGGGAATCCGGTATTGAGCGGTTCTTTGTCCGGCGGAAGCGAAGTTTGGGACTGCGTTAGCGCAGTTTATGGCACTGTTTTTAAAGATTCGGCGGGTTATCATTTTTTCTACAGCGGGAATGGCCAGGGCGATGGAGCGGGTGGGTGCACTGCCACGCCAAGTTTTGACGGGATTGGTTATGCGGCTTCAGTTGACGGCAAGACTTGGATTAAAGATTCTGCATCAATTTTTAGAATTAATGACGGAGTGCCGTATCGGAGTGGAAGAGTTTATACACCGTCGGTGATAGATGACGGTTCCGGTATTTTGCGAATGTATTTTTCGGTTAAGGACTCTGTCGGCGGCCCGAAAAAAATTGGTTATGCGACTTTGGTAAAACCGGTTGCGCCTGCTCCCGCCCCTTCTCCTGTCGCTCAACCGGCATCAACGGGAAACGGCAGCGGCGGTTTATCGCTGGTTAGCGGAGTGACTATATCGGGTAATGCGTTTACCGGAGCTAATATAAAAATTACCGCTTACGCTGGTTCGTCGGCAATAAGAAGCCAATCAACAATCGCTTCAGCCGACGGGAGTTTTTCTTTAGGTTTTTTTAATGTTCCTCCAGAATCGCAATTTTATGCCATTGTGGCCACCGACAAAGACGGCATAACTAATCAGGCAAAAATATATTTTGAAAGTGATTCCGGAGCGAATAATCAGATTTTAGTTAATGGAATTATACTTTCTCCCACTATAGGTTTTGCCAGCCAACTAGTAAGAAAAGGAGATTATCTAGTTTTAACGGGATACGCCAGCCCCGGTTTTGGCCTTGAAGCGCAAATAGACGGCAACATAACCAAGCTTGACGCCAATACAAACAGTGAAGGTTTTTATAGAATTTTAGTAAGTACTGCCGGCATGAGTCTGGGAACACATAATGTGAGAATTCGGCAAATAAATAAAAGCAATGTGAATAGCGATTTTTCTCCACAGAAAACATTTACCATAACCAGCTTATTTGTTCCCAAGGTTGATTTTAACGGAGATGGCAGGGTTGATATCCAAGATTGGAGTATATTTCTTTCGCAATGGACGTCGGATAGCCCTAAGCTTAGAGCGTTAGACGACCTAAATGGAGACGGCAAGCTTGATGTCAGCGATTTTTCTATTTTTATAAGAGTTCTTAAAACAGGCCAGTAAAATTAAGATGATGGAACGAACATTATTAATAAAAGTTTAAATGGTATAATTAAAAATATGAAATATAAATTGAATGTCCCCATAATTGTTTTAACCGCTTTTGCTTTGATAATTTTTCCGGCTATCAGCCAAGCGGCAAATTTTAGTTTAGCCGCGAATCAAACCACTTTCGCCATTGGAGACACTTTTAGCGTTGATATAAAAATTGATAGCCAGGATACTGCCATAAACGCCGCTCAGGCGACGCTTCAGTTCCCGAAGGGCATTGTTAACGTAACCAGCATTGATAAAAGTAGTTCCGTTTTTTCTTTTTGGCTCCAGGACCCGGCTTTTTCCAATACTGACGGCACGGTGACTTTTATCGGCGGGACAACGAGCGGATTTACCGGAAAATCTTTGGAGGCTTTGAGAGTGAATTTTAAAGTTGTCGGCGTTGGAAGCGCTAGCCTTAATTTTACGGACGGAGCGATAGCCGCAAGCAATGGCAGCGGAACAAACGTTTTGTCTTTAATGACAGGTTTGAATTTGACCAGCGTTATCAAGCAATCTTCAACGACTATTCCGCCAGGAACGGTAACAGGAGTAGTTGCGCCCACCCAAATAAAGCGGTCGGCGGTTCCAGTTAAGAATTTACCGATAAAGCCATACCTAAACGTTTCTTTGTATCCTAATCCCGATTTGTGGTATAACGCAATTTCCGGTTTTATTGTTCAGTGGCAATTGCCGGCAGATGTTACTGATGTTGCCGCGACTATTGATAAAAATTCTTCTTCAACTCCGGCTAAATCCGAAGGGCTATTTGATAATAAAACTTTTTCTCCGTTGTCTGACGGAATTTGGTACTTACACGTTCAATTTAAAAACAATGTCGGCTGGGGGCCGGTTAATAATTATCGGATTGCCATAGACACGCTTCCACCACTGCCATTTGCTGTAACAATTAAAGAGGGGCAAACTTTCAGCGTTACCACGCCGACGGTTAATTTTTCTTCTCAAGACACAATTTCAGGAATTGCTTATTACAACGTTAGTGTTGATAATGGTCCTGAAGTTAAAACAACCGACAATCATCTTACTTTAGACGCGCTTTCTTTCGGAGGTCACGATGTTGTTGTCAGCGTTTTTGACGGAGCGGGCAATGCCGTTGAAGAAAGAACGCATTTCACGATAACCGCATTGCCATTTTTGACAATCGGTTCGTTAAAAATTACCCAATCAATGTTTTTTGAAATAATTATTGGAGTATTTTTGATTGGAATCTTAATCGGCTGGTGGCTTATACGCTTAGGAAAGTTGCGAAGGATTAATAATACAGTTGTTTCTGAACGTGATATAGCCAACGCTTTTGAAAGCATAAAAAAGAAAGTAAGCGATATCTCATACAAATTTGAGAAAAACAAAGCTGGCGGCGAGGGACAAACGGAGGATGTCGGATTTTTACTCAAAGATTTACAAGAAGAATTGGACAAAAAAGGGAGTTATCTAATCAAAGGCATTGGTAAAATCGAAAAATAAATAATATAATAAATTTATGATTAAAATATTGATTGTTGAAGACGAAAAAGATTTGTTGAGTGTTTTAGTTGAGAGGTTTACGGAAGAAAAATTTTCGGTTGAAGTTGCGCGTGACGGAGGAGAGGCTGTGCCCGCCGTAAATAAATTTATGCCGGATATTGTTCTTTTAGATTTAATTCTTCCAAAAAAGAGCGGCTTTGATGTGCTTAAGGAATTGAAAGCTGACGAGAAAACAAAAAACATTAAAGTGGTGGTTTTGAGCAATCTTGCCGAGGATGAAAACATTAAAAAAGCTATTAAATTAGGAGCCGATGATTATTTTGTTAAAACCCAGCATCCAATCACCGAATGCGTAGAGAAAGTAAAAGCTATCGCCCTTAGGTAGCTTTTTTCGGATAAAACTTGCTAAATAGGCATATAAAAGTTCAGATTATTCGGTGTTTTTTAGAAGCTGAAGCGTTTTTTTAATTTTTTATGAAAATCAGAAACAATATAGTTCTCTCTTTTGTTATTGTTTCGATTATCCCTTTATGCGCCGTTATTTTTTTCAACTATCAAAGTTCTTATAACTATTTATTATCAAGCCGACTTAGTTCAATTAACGCCATTGCGGATTTAAAAGTAGGGCTAGTTAATTCTTATTTTGATAATTTTAAAAAAGATATTGGGATAATGCAATCGTATTATAATATCAGGCTTAATATGCCGGTATTTTCAAGTTATTTCAACAGCACCTCAAGTTCGGAATATATTAGTTCCAAGAATTTATTGGATACGCAGTTACGGGCGCACTTAAACGAGCAAAAGGAAATTAAAGATATAGAGCTGTTAGACACCAAAGGAACTGTTGTGTATTCAGTGGGCCAGGAAGGCGTAGAAATCGAAGCGGAAGTCGGCAAACAATTTTCTGACCCAACTGGGCAAGTTCTTCGCAACGGCCGCGAGCAAGCGTTTATAGGTGATTTATTTGCGGCTAAAAATAATAACGGGACTGTTTCTTCTGAGTTTTTGGCGATTGCTCCGCTGTTTGACCTTAATAAAAATCAATTTATAGGCAGTGTGGTATTGGAAGTCAGCTCCGATCAATTTTATTCAATAATTCAAGATACGACTGGCTTGGGTGAAACGGGCGAAACTTTGTTGGCAGAAAAAGATTCGTCAACAACAGTTACTTATTTGAATCCTTTGCGTTTTGATGGCGGAGCGGCTTTTAACCGCAAAGTTGTGGTTGACGGCAATATAGCAATGCCGGCGATAAACGCTGCCGGCGGCCAAAAAGGCAGTGGTTTGTCGGTTGATTATCGCGGTCAGAAGGTTTTAGCTGCCTGGCGTTATATCCCAAGCAGGAATTGGGGACTGGTGACAAAAATTGATTTTAGCGAGGCGACGATACCCGCCAGCAATCTGGCTTCCGCGGCTTTCATGATAGGGGCAATTACCATTTGTTTGATTTTAATTTTTGTTTGGTTTTTTGCGAGAAAACTTTCTGAGCCGATTATTTTATTGGAGTCGGTGACCAATAATATCAGGAATGGTATTTTTTCAATGGGACCCGTAGATAGAAAATTACAAAAAAGAAAAGACGAAATAGGTTCGCTCAGCCGTTCTTTTTCGCAGATGGTTTTAGAGTTAAAAAATAGTTATGGAAATCTTGAACAAAAAGTGAATAATCGCACCAAAGAATTACAGGAAGCGCAGAGCAGGGACGAAGCGCTTTTAACGAGTATTGGCGAAGGCATAATTGCAACGGACAATTACGGAGCGGTTATCTTTATGAATGATTCCGCAAAAAAGATATTAGGCTTGGAAAATCAAAACATGGAGAAGAAGATGTTGGTGGACGTTGTAGATATGGTGGATGAAAAAGGAAATAAAGTTGAAGCTAAGGACAGAATTTTAAACAAAATACTTGCTGATAGAAAAAGAATCACCACTTCTATCGAAACTCCTTATTATTATGTCAGGGCAAATGGCGAAAAATTTCCTGCCGCTATAACGGCAACTCCAATTATTCTTGATGATAAATTGCTCGGGGTGATTAATGTTTTCCGGGATGTGACTAGGGAAAAAGAACTGGATGTAACAAAAAGTGAGTTTATCTCTATTGCTTCCCACCAGTTGAAAACCCCGATAACCATTTTGCGCTGGCACAGCGAAGCGCTGCTTGAATCAAAAAGCAATCCGCCAAATAAATACCAAAAAGACCATTTGGAATCAATACATAATGCCACTATGCGCATGATTGACCTGACTTCGTCTCTTTTAAGAGTGACCCGCATAGAATTAGGCAGGTTGGCTCTCAATATAACGCCGATTAAATTTTCCGAAATTATTTCAGGCTCAATTTCCAATCTTGAAATTAAGATAAAAGAAAAATCATTAAAAATTGAGGAAAAGTTAGCGGAAATTCCTTTGGTGAATGCTGATAAAGAAGTGTTTGTGGCGATAGTTCAGAATCTTCTTACTAATGCCATAAAATATAGCAATAACGACGGAATAATAACCGTTTCATTGTCGGAAAATAAAGACAGAGTTTTATTTTCGGTGAGCGACAACGGCTTGGGCATCCCGCAGGATTTCCAGTACCGTATTTTTGAAAAGTTTTCCCGAGCGCCAAATGCGATTATTGCTGACCCTAACGGAAACGGTTTGGGGCTTTATATAATTAAACAATTGATAGAACTTGTCGGCGGTAAAATTTGGTTTGTGTCCGAAGAGAATAAAGGAACTACTTTTTTTGTGGATTTGCCTAAATTGTGGACTCAAAAGAAAGAAGCCACTGAAGATTCCGGTTAAATTTATTTTTTAGCCACTCAATTTAAATCACGCTTGTTTTAATTCAAGAATTTTTGTTATAATTAATTTATTATGAAAATTATTCAAGACAGAACAAAATGTATCGGTTGCGGAGCTTGCGTCGCTGTTTGCCCGAAATATTGGGAAATGAGCGATGACGGTTTGGCCACGTTAAAAGGCGGTAAAATTAACGCCAAAACCGGCAATGTTGAATTGGAAAGCGAAGACGGCTGCAATAAAGAAGCGGCCGAATCTTGCCCGGTTCAAATTATAAAGATTCAGTAATTAGCAGTTGACGGTTGTCAGTATTTGTTAAGCAGTCCGGAATCAGTAACCCGCAGCTATTAAATTTATGAGAAAAATTTTAACGATTTCCGGCGTTGTAGCCGGAGTGTTGGCGGCTCATTTAACATTGGCGGTTTGTCCGGTTTGCGTAATCGCAATTGCCGGCGGAGTCGGTTTGTCGCGCTGGCTGGGCGTGGATGACACCATTTCGGGGGTTTGGGTCGGGGGATTAATTGTCGCCCTTATTATTTGGTTTTTGAATTGGCTGGACAAAAAACAGTTTAAATTTAAATTCCGTTGGTTTGTCATTTCGGCTTTATTTTACGCTTTGACTATTATTCCTCTTTTCTGGGCCGGAATTATGGGGCATCCTTATAATAAATTTTGGGGAATAGATAAATTGCTTTTAGGTACTATCGGGGGTAGTTTAGCGTTTTTAATCGGGAATTGGCTTTCCGATTTTATGAAGAAAAAAAACCAGGGAAAAGCGTTTTTTCCTTTTCAAAAGCTAGTTTTACCAATTTCAGCTTTGATAATTTTGAGCGCAGCGTTTTATTTTATTGTTAAGTATAAAATTTAGAATAAAAACATGGAAGATAATCAGGAAAAAATACAGGAGTTTTTAAAAAAAATAGAAGAAGGCAAGCAGGGTAAACTAGATTTGTCGTTGGACGAAGACTTAAGCATTGCCATAATGAATTTGATTTCAATTGAAGAGCATTTTTTCTTTACCGGAGCGAAAACTGGCAAGCCGGAATATTACGACTTACTCAATAAAACGCGGGAGATGCGGAAAGAACTTTTGAAGAAAATCGTGAAAGATTACGAAGGGGAGGGTTATTGTATTCAAAAGCATTTGTTGGCGGCGTCAATGCGGCTCATAGAAGTTGGGACGAAATATTTGAATCAAGGGAAAAAAGAGGAAGCGCAAGATTTATTCAAAAAAGCTTATGAACTTTATTCTTTGTTTTGGGGAATTAATTTGAAGCTAGTTAATGTTGCGGATATCAAAAAAATCGACGACAACCAATTAAACGTTCACGACACGAAGAAAACCGGGTTTATGGGGAAGCTGGAGGATTTGGTGAAAAAAGTTATTGATTGCTGTATAGAATAGATAGACAGGATTTTTTAATAAAAATTAAAACAATGTAAATAAAATTTAAAAATTAATTAAATAATTGCCTAACCCTCATAATTTTTTGAGATATGGCATAAAAGCCAACCACGGTATTAAGCTCCTCGTCAGAGCACCGTGGTTGGTTGGCAGTCGAAAGGCTGCTGGGTAGCCGCAAGGCTATCGCTGGCGGGGAGCTTTATGTTCCTAGCTAGTAAATAAAAGACCAACCACGGTGCGATGAATAATAAAAATAAATCTTCTTTCGGAGATTATTTAAAAGAAGCCAATGAAAATCGAGGTATTAATTTCGGCGTTAAGTGCCCTTTTGCCGAATTTATGATACTTTGGCTATTTAAAAAATATGGGATTGAGAAGGATAAAAAAATAGTTGATGTTGGCGCTGGTCCCGGAACCCATTTAATGATTCTTAGCAATGTCGGTTATAAAAATTTAACAGCGATTGATAGAGAGGACTATTTTTTTAATGATTTTTTGAAAAATGGATTTTATTGCCATAAAAGAGATTTAAATTTTGAACCGTTGCCTTTTGACAATGGAAGTGTCGATGTGGTTTGGAGTTGTTTGGTGATAGCTCACTTAGAATCCCCCGACAATTTTTTAAAAGAAGCTTGCAGGGTATTAAAACCCGGTGGAATCATTTTTATTATTACTCCGGATTGGAGTAAGCAATACAAGACTTTTTGGAGAGAGCCCACTCACATTCATCCTTATGATAAAACGGGTTTATCCCGTTTATTGCTTATGTATGGCTTTGAGGTAGAAATTTATTCTTGGGGTTCTGCTTTCGGATTGGGCAGAACGCGAATTTATCGATGGCTGCCTTGGTTGGGCCTAATAGGCGGAAATATATTAGCTGTTGGCGTAAAACAAAAAAATTAAGTTTTTGCTACCACTAAGCCGATGATTTTTCGGGCGCCGGAGTTTTTGAGGATTCTTGCCGCTTCTTTCATGGTCGCGCCGGTGGTAAAGACGTCGTCAAGGATTATAATGTTTTTTCCGGATAATAATTTCGGATTTTCTATCGCGAAACAGTTGATAACGTTTTCGGCGCGTTTTTCTTTGTCTTTTAATTCCACCTGCGAAGCGGTGTTTTTGATTCTTTTCAGAATATTTTTATTTACTTCCAGGCCAGTGTTTTTGGCGAGTTGCTCGGCGAGAAGACAGGATTGGTTGAAGCCGCGTTTATTTTCTTTTTGCCAGTGCAGGGGAATAGGAATAATTAAAAAGTTTTCGGTTTTTAGGCCATAATTTTTAAACAACTCTTTGAGATAGGCTGTTAAGATTCCTCCCAAGGGAACGGCGGCTTGTTTGATTTTTTGGTATTTTAATAAAGCGATGAGTTCATCTAAGGCTTTGTCGCCGTAAAAACCGGCGGCGGCTAAAATAAAAAGAGAGTCTTGGTGGCAGGTTTTTTTGTTTTCCGGAAGCCGGCGGGAGCAGACCGGGCAAAAAGCAGTGTTGTTGAGCTGGATTTTTTGAGAACAAGCGAGGCAGAGAAAAGGAAAGCAATTTTTTTCTGCGGTTGCGGTTTGCGGAAGGTTGCCTGTTAATTTTTTTCGGCAGGCTAGGCAAACAGGCGGGAAAATTAAGTCCAAAGCAAAAGCCCAAATTTTATCTATTTTTTCTTTCATATTCTGATATAATCATTATAGTGGTAAAAATAATTTACGTTAATGATAAAGGAGGAAAAGCTCATTAGATTTTAACTTTTAACAAATTATAATTTATATGTCATTTTTTGGCCCAAAAAGTATTTTAGGCGTTGATATCGGCACAACTTCAATAAAAATAGTGGAGATAACTTCTTCCGACAAAAAGCCGAAATTGCAAAATTATGGGTGGCTGGAAACTTACGGATATCTGGAACGGGTAAACGATGCCATTCAGACAAGCTCTTTGAGAATTTTAGAAAAAGATACCGCTAAGCTTCTGAGGTTTTTGATTTCTCAAATAAAGCCGAAAACAAACCGGGTGGTGGCTTCTTTGCCGTCTTTTGCGGCTTTTATAACTCTTTTGGAATTGCCGGTGATGCCGGAGGCCGATATGGGTAAGGCCATTGTTTTTCAGGCCAGGCAGTATATTCCGTTGCCGGTTTCGGAGGTAACGATTGACTGGCTGAAAGTCGGCGAAAGGGAAGATGAAGATGGAATCAAAAAACAGCAGGTTCTTTTGATTTCGGTGCCCAATGAACGGATAAATTCTTACCGGGCGATTTTTAAAGCCGCCGGGCTCAATTTAGTTGCTTTGGAAATAGAAAGCTACAGTTTAACGCGGGCGCTGATTGAAAAAGACCCGACGCCGACAATCATGGTGGATATCGGAGGCCGCTCAACTAATATTGTTGTGGCTGATAACGGTTTTTGGAAATACAACGGCCGCACGGATTTTGCCGGTAATTCTTTAACTCAGGCGATAACTACAAGCATTAATATAGATGCCAGAAGAGCCGAAGAATTGAAGAAGAGGCGCGGTTTGACGGGCACCGGAGGCGAGTACGAGTTATCAACACTGATGTTTCCGTATATAGATGTTATAATAGATGAGGTAAGGCGAGTTAAGGATTTTTACGAGAAAGAATATAAATCAAAAATCGAAAGAATAATTTTAGCCGGCGGGGGAGCGAATTTGCTGGGAATAGAAAATCATTTTAATCAGAGGTTAGGATTGCCGGTTGTCAAAGGAATGCCTTTTAACAGAATCAGCTATATGCCAAAACTGGAACCGGCGATAAATGATTTAGGACCTTCTTTGGCAGTGGCTATAGGTTTAGGAATAAAGCAATTTAAATAAATTCAAATATATAAATGGCCCAATATAATCAAAACATCGCCGAACAATTTCTAGAGCCGGAAAAATTACCGGTGGGCTGGCCTTGGCGGCTGCTTCTTTTTTCTGTTTTTTTGTTTGCTTTGATTTTGTTTATTTATCTGGGAATGATTTGGGGTTACCAGCCGTATCTGGCAAAAGAAAAAGTTTCTCTTAATAAACAGATAGACCAAATTGGAGGCACAATCAGCCAAGCCGATAGAGATAATTTTGTTAATTTTTATTCCCAGTTGATTAATCTTCAGGGCCTTTTGGAAAATCACGTTAGCGGTTCAAGTATTTTCGATTTTTTGGAGAGAAACACCAACCAGCAGGTTTATTTCAACGAGGCGACTGTGACGGTGACAGATCATTTTTTGCGGCTGGGAGGAGTGGCCCGTTCTTATGATAATTTGGTTTCCCAGATGGTTGCTTTTGAACAAGCGCCGGAAACAGCGCGGGTGGTTTTGGAGCAGTCGCAGGTTTCCAATAACGGCATCAGTTTTTTGATGGATGTTTATTTCAAACCGATGTTATTAAATTCTTCGCAAAATCAATAAATTTTAAAAATCATGAAAGCCACCACAAAAAGAATTTTAAGTATAATGGTTTCGGCGATATTATTAATTGCCGCGGTGGTAGTTTATGTTCAGTTTATAAAACCGGAATATTCCAATATCCAGAATATGCGGGGCGAGATTGCTTACCAGCAAAGTTTGTTGGTAAATCAATCTCACGCAGTCAGTCAGGTGCAGAACCTTATCGGACAGCTTCAGGACCAAAATGTTGCTAATTTCCAGAATCAAATTTCTTTAGTTCTGCCGGCAACCGAAAGCGTGCCGCAAGCGTTAGGACAATATCAGGCCATCGCCCAAGCCAATGGCTTAACTCTGCAGTCAGCCAACCTTAATTATTTAGCGGTTAAACCGGCGGCTTCAAATTCTAATCTGGCGAAAGGCGCTGGCACCGAAAGATTTCAGTTAAAAGTTTTTGGGCCTTATGCGGCGATGAAAACTTTTTTCCAGAATCTTGAAACTAATGTCAGGCTAACGGATTTAGTAAGCTTTAAAATAATTCATTCAGGCGCGCAACCAAACCAAGATTTATATACCACAGATATAGTCGTTGACACTTATTACCAAACCCAATAATTAATCAAATTTATGGCTATTATTGTTGAAGAACCAAAACCACCGCGAAACTGGGGAACCATTATAGCCGTTATTGCTTTTATTGCTATTGTTTTTAGCGTCGTTTATTTTCTTTTTTTTCAACAGCCGGCTTTGATAGAGAGTGCGATTCCGCTGCCAATTAAAGAGACGCAGCAGCTTTCAGAAGTAAAATTCGACCCGTCAGGCGTCCAGAATAGCGGAATTTTTAAAAGTCTCCGCCAATACAGCCAGCCTGTTTCCGCAGGATTATCGGGAAGGACGAATCCGTTTTTGCCCTACTAATATTTGCGAATTACGGAATTGCGAACAAGCGCGAATACACGAAACTTTAGAATAGCAAGCAACTACGTAATTAGATTTCGTTTTTTGTAATAAAAATTATGGATGATAAAATTTTTTTTCAGGAATTAACAAAAAGAAAGTTAATAACAGAAGAGGACAGCGAAAAAATTTTTCGCGATGCCCGGCTTTCCAAAGGGTTGCCGGAAGATTTGCTTTACGACCGCCATTTAGCGGATGAAGCGGAAATAGCGAAAGTTAAGAGCCAGATTCTCGGAGTTCCTTACAAAAAATTTAATCTTGATGAAATCAGCGAAGATTTGCTGAAAATTATTCCGGAAAATATTTCGCGGACTTATAAAGTTTTTCCTATTTTTAAAGACGGGGACATGCTAGTTTTGGGAATGCTCCATCCTGATGACACCAAAGCCCAGGAGGCTCTAAAATTTATTGCCAAGCAGCAGAGAATCAATTTAGGTGTTTATTTGACCACTCCCACAGATTTAGAATATATGTGGCGGCGGTATTCTCCTTACGAAAACCAGATTCAATCCGCCATTAAATCCCTTAATCTTCAAGGAAAAGAATTTTCCGGACAGAAAATTATCGGCCTGGAAGAAAGCGTCTCGGTTTCGGAAGAGGCGCCGATTATTAAAATTGTAGCTTCGACCTTGAAAGAGGCGATAGACATGAAAGCTTCCGACGTCCATTTTGAGCCGCAGAGTTCAAGAATGAGAATTCGTTTTCGGATTGACGGTGTCTTAAAGGAAGTTAATTCTTTACCTTTGGAGCTTCACCAACCGGTTGTTTCGCGCGTTAAAGTTTTAGCTAATCTTAAAATTGACGAAACCCGGGTTCCTCAGGACGGCCGTTTCCGTTCTTTAGTTTACGGCAAAGAAATAGATTACCGCGTGGCGACTTTTCCGACGCCAACCGGAGAGAAGGTGGCAATTCGCGTACTTGATCCCTCGGTCGGATTAAAAGGATTGGGAGAATTGGGTTTGATAGGAAATAGTTTAGATATTATCCGAGAGGGAATCACAAAGCCGTACGGGATGATTTTGATAACCGGACCAACTGGTTCGGGAAAAACTACAACTTTATATGCCATGCTTCAGGAGCTGAACAAAGAAGACGTAAATATTGTCAGCTTGGAAGACCCGGTAGAATATTTTATTGACGGCTTAAACCAATCGCAGGTTCGTCCGGAAATTAATTACGATTTTGCTTCCGGTTTGCGGCAGATTGTCCGGCAGGACCCAGATATTATTATGGTTGGAGAAATTCGCGACAGGGAAACAGCGAGCTTGACCGTGCAGGCAGCTCTGACCGGACATATCGTTCTTTCCACTTTGCACACCAATAATGCGCTGGGTGTTGTGCCGCGATTAATTGACTTGAAAGTGGAGCCGTTTCTTTTACCTTCTTCTCTGAACTTAATGTTGGCTCAGAGATTGATTTCCCGCATTTGCCCCGATTGTAAAAAAGCCGAAAAAGCGCCATCGGATATCGAGCCTCTTATTAAAAAAGAACTGGACTCTTTGCCGGAAAAAATAAAAGCCACTTTAAAATTAAAAGAGCCGTTTGAGATTTATCACGGACAGGGTTGTAAAACTTGCAAGGGGAAAGGTTTTCTCGGACGGTTGGCTATTTTTGAAGTTTTTAAAATGACCCCGGAATTGGCCGAAATTATCGGAATCGGTTTTACCGAAAGGCACCTTTTAGAAGAATCCAGGCGGCAGGGAATGGTGACTATCCGCCAAGACGGAGTTATGAAGGCTTTGCAAGGACTGGTTTCTATTGAAGAAGTTTTGCGGGAGACATTAGAATCGGCGGAAATATGATACAATAAATATAAACAAAATAATAATTTTTATGGATGATTATAAACAAAAATTAAACGATTTGCTTTTAACAACTGCCAGGCAGAATGCTTCCGATTTGCACATCGGGGTAGGCCGCCGGCCGACGCTGAGAATAGACGGTATTTTAATTCCATTGCAGAAAGAGCCGATTCTTACTCCCGAAATGGCAGAAGGTTTGATTCAGGCGCTTTTAACTGAAGAACAAAAACCAATTTTCAAAAAAGAAAGACAGCTGGATTTTTCTTATAGTTACGAAGACAAAGCCAGGTTCAGAGCCAATGTCTATTACCAGAAAGGTTTTGCGGCAGCGGCTTTGCGATTAATACAAGCGCAGATAAAGTCAATTGAAGAATTGAAATTACCGCCGATTATCCACGATTTTGCCAAACTGAAACAGGGTTTTGTTTTAGTTGTCGGACCGGCCGGCCACGGAAAATCAACTACTTTGGCTTCGCTTCTGGACGAGATTAACCACCAGCGAACAGAACATATCATTACCATTGAAGACCCGATTGAATATTTATTTGTTCAGGACAGAGCAATTATTTCACAAAGAGAAATCGGTTCCGATATTGATAATTTTGACAAAGGATTGCGTTCAATTTTACGACAAGACCCGGACGTAGTCATGATTGGTGAAATGAGAGACTCGGAAACGATAGCCACGGCGATGACCGCTTCGGAAACCGGCCACTTGGTTTTTTCGACACTGCACACAAATTCCGCTTCGCAAACAATCGACCGCATTATTGACAGTTTCCCGGCTGACCAACAGGGCCAGGTGATTTCCCAATTGGCCGCTACCTTGGTGGGCATCGTTTCGGAAAGGTTAATTCCGAGAATAGACGGCGGCCGCGTTCCGGCCTGCGAAATAATGTTAGTCAATCCGGCAATCCGCAATTTAATCAGAGAGAAGAAAGTTTTCCAAATAGACTTAGTTATAGAAACTTCGCTTCAGGAAGGAATGCTTTCGTTAAACCGTTCCCTGGTTAATTTAGTGAAAAGGAAAGAGATTTCTTTGGAAAACGCGGAAAATTATTCTCTGAATCCTTCAGAGTTGAGGATTTTATTGGAGCGCACTTAATATAAAAAATTTTTAATTTCAATGAAGTATTCTTATCAAGCCAGAACTAAAACCGGAGAGTTGCAAGTCGGCAGTGTGGATGCCGGCAGCAGGGAAGCGGCTTTAAACATTCTTACCAGCCACGAACTTTTCGTTTTAAGTTTGCAGACTGTTAAAGAATCCAATCCCTTAGATCACCTTTTGTCTTTTTTCCGGAGAATCAAAAAGAATGATTTGATGATTTTTAGTCGGCAATTTTCCACTTTGCTTTCGGCAAAAATTCCTTTATCAAGCGGCTTGAAAACTTTATATAACCAAACGCAAAATTTGGCGCTAAAGGAAACGATTAACGATATCAGTGGGGATGTTGACGCCGGTCTTTCTCTTTCCCAGGCATTGGCGCGGCACCCGGATGTTTTTTCCGAATTTTTTGTAAATATGGTCCGGTCGGCGGAAGTTACCGGTCGCATAGAATCAGTGATGGATTTTTTGGCCGATTATCTGGAAAAAGAATCGGCGCTGGCTTCAAAAGTCAGGAATGCCCTTATTTATCCGGTGGTAGTTATCGTTCTTTTTGTAGTGGTGGCCGGTTTGATGGTTACTTTAGTTTTGCCCCAGATAGGGCCGATTTTTCAAGAATCCGGAGTTAACCTGCCGGTTTTTACAAAAATTTTAATAAGCGCCGGCAGTTTTGCGGCGAATTGGTGGTGGGCTGTCCTTTTTATAGTGTTAGTTTTTGTTTTTTTGCTTTTTGATTATTTCAGAACAGAAGAAGGCAAAGTTGTTTACAATGAGCTGTCTATTAAAATACCGATTTTAGGCAGTCTTACCCAGAAAGTTATTATGGCGCGTTTTGCGGAAGCAACTAGTGTTTTGATAAAGGGCGGTATTCCCATAACCCAAGCTATTGAAATTGCCAGCCACACCGTTGACAACATAGTCTATAGGGATATCCTTCACGATGCCGCGGAGAAAGTTAGAGCGGGCGCATTACTTTCGGAATCTTTGGAAAAGTCGGGCGCGTTTCCGGCTTTGGTTTGCCAATTAGTGGCAGTAGGTGAAGCCACCGGCCGGCTGGAAGAACTTTTATCGAGAATTTCCACATTTTACACGCGGGAAGTTGATGACTTGGTGTCTAATTTGGTAGAATTAATTCAGCCAGCTTTGATTATAGTAATTGGCTTGATGGTGGGTTTGTTATTTGCTTCGATACTGGTGCCGATTTATAATATGGCTCAGGCATTTTAAATTAATCAGATAATAAGCAATAAGGTCGAAAAAAATGAAATAAATTTTTATGTTAAAAATTACAAATTTAAAAGAAAATAATAAAGGTTTTACGTTGATAGAGCTTTTAATCGTTATTGCCATCATTGGTTTGTTGGCTTCGATAGTGTTGGTGGGACTCAGCGGATTCAGAGCCCGAGGAAGAGACGCGCGTCGAATAGCCGATATAAGGGAAGTGCAAAACGGATTGGAACTTTATTACACAAAAAACAATAACTATCCCGCAATTTCCGGAGCTGACACTTGGGCGAGTTTGAAAACTTCTTTGACGGGAGCAGGCATCGGTATAACAACCATTCCTAACGATCCGTTATATCCAGTAGATGCTTACCAATACGGACTTTCTGGCAATCAGCAGAATTATGTTTTAAGAGCCGTTTTGGAAGACCCGACCAATTCATCCCTGAACGACAGCGCTCACGGCACTATTTTCGGATTAAACTGCGACAGTCCGGCGTATTGCATACAGTTTTAAATTAAAATTGCTGTAATTGGGTAATTTAAAAAAACAGATAATTACCTAATTACTCAATTATCGCAATTTGAAAATTACGGTAATTAAGTAATTAAAAATTTTTTGGCTGCGGTATTTTATGACAAACTTTTATTACCTTATTTTATTTTTATTTGGTTTGGGCTTCGGCAGTTTTTTAAATGTCGTTAGCTTGCGTTTTGATCCGGAAAATAAAGTTTTTGACACCAAAAGAATCGGCGGGCGTTCCGCATGCCCTCATTGCCATAAAACTCTCCGTTGGTATGAGTTAATTCCACTTTTTAGTTTTTTTGTTCAGGGCGGTAAATGCCGTTCCTGCGGCGCAAAACTTTCCTGGCAATATCCAATAGTGGAATTATTGGGCGGTTTAATTTTTGTTGCCGTGCCGTTTTTTTCTATTTTAAATTCCGCAGCCAGCAGCAGATTTTTATTTTCATATTATAGTATCGGGTCATGGGCTGTCTGGATTTTTATTTTGTTGATTTTGCTTTTAATCGCTTTAATCGACCTGAAACATTTTCTCATTCCCGACGAACTCAATCTTTTATTAATGATTCTGGGTTTTATTTTGGTGGCTATTGAATCCGTTTCCGGACTTCAAATTTTTCAACTTTCGTTTTTTCGCCATTATGCGTTGATTTTTTCTTTTGGCTGGCTTAATGGCAGTATTTGGATCAATCATTTATTTGCGGCTTTAGTGGCTAGTATATTTTTTGCGTTTATATTTTTTGGCGGCAAAGAAAAATTTTTGGGAGGCGGAGACGTGAAAATAGCTTTTTCTTTGGGTTTGATTTTGGGGTGGCCGGACATATTAATGGCTTTTTTTATCGCATTTGTTTTAGGCGGATTTCTCGGCCTTATTCTGATAATTTTGAAGAAAAGAACGATGAAGGATTTGTTGCCCTTGGCGCCGTTTTTGGCGATAGGGTTTTGTCTAACAGTATTTTTCGGCTACCAGCTTATCGGTGGATATTTTTCTTTAATTGGAATTTAGAATCGTGAATTTTAAAAATATGTTCAAAAATTTCACTGAAAAAATTCGCGGCATTCACAGCGAAATTAACAGGTCTTCGCGGGGATTCACTCTTCTGGAAATGCTGGTTGTTATCTCGATTGTCGTTCTTTTGTCTTCGCTTCTTGTAATTTATAGCCATACCGGCGAAAACCAGATAGTTTTGTTTAAAGACCAGTCCCAGTTAATTACTATTTTAAATAGGGCAAAATCATTGAGCATTGATTCTCTCCAGAGTTCGCAGCCGTCATGCGGCTTCGGAGTTCATTTTTCCAAAGCGGATAATTCTTTTGTTATCTTCCGGGATTTGGGAGCCGACTGCCAGAACGCAGACCATGTTTACACCGATGCAGGAGAAATTTTTGAAAGCTATAAGCTTTCTCCCAATATTAATTTTCAGAGCATTACTTTTACCGATATTATTTTTATTCCGCCCGACCCGACAACTTTAATTGACAATAATCCCAATATAAACGATGGCACTATTATTTTGCAATCTTTAGACGGGAGCACATCTTTAAAGGTTAAGGTTAATAATTTTGGACAGATAACAACAAATTAAAAATTAGACTGAAATATGAAATCGCGAATTTTTATAAATATTTTCATGAAGATAGCTGGCAAGGCCCGTAATATCGGAAGTCGAATACGCGAACATTCACGAGGCCAACTTTTGATTGAATCGGGAATATCCATAAGCATTCTAGTTGTCGGTTTGCTGGGAATTTTCAGTTTGCTCTCCCGCTCTTTGAGCCTTAACAATGTAATAACTAGCCAATATATTGCTTCTAATTTAGCGTCAGAAGGAATTGAGGTTGTAAAAAATTTAATTGATAATAATGTCCTTCAAAAAAAGCCGTGGAATCTCAGTATACCGACAGGTTCTTATGAAGCGGCTTTCGACAGCTTGGCTTTGGATCAAAACGAAAACCGTTTTTTGCAGTTTAATCCGTCTACGGGAATTTATAGTTATGGAATCGGGCAACCGACTCCATACAAAAGAGACATTGAAATTACCGATGTTGGTCCGGATGAAATAAAAGTCAATTCTACCGTCAGCTGGCAAATCAGAGGCGGATCTTATTCGGTGAATTTGGAAGACCATTTTTTTAACTGGAGAAATACGCCTGCTAACAATAATAACAGCAGCAACAATATTCCCGTTGATTTAATCCAGTTAGCCGACACAACTCATTTTTATTCCGGCGGCAATACCGGCAGCGGCCCGGAGAGTATAGATGGAGACTATGGCACTTATTACGGGCTTGCCGTTGGCAGCACCGGAGGGAGCGCCGTGGAATCCACCCATACATTTGCCAAGCCCCATACGGTCACTCAAATTAATTTTAAGTTTTATACGCACACCAGAGAATATGGCGACGATACCGGATTTTTGACTATTGACCGATATGTTCAGTGGTACAACGGCTCAACGTGGGCAACCGTTCCCGGTTCCGACTATAATCATTCCGAATCTCATTATCACAATGGATATGATGCTTTTGACGATGTCAGCTCTGTGAGCTTGACCGGTTTGGATTTAGAAAATTGTTCAGCCATCAAGGCTTACGATTACGTTGTCGCATACAACAAGAAAAATTCCAATGCCAACGCCCAGGCATATATATATGAAATTCAATCTTTCGGAGTTAATAATTAAAAATGAAAATTTTTAGACTAAAATCAAAACAAGCGAGCAGGGGATTCACCATAATTGAGCTTTTGGTGGCAATGGGTTTGTTTATTGTTTTTATGGTTATCGCCAGCGGAACTTTTATCCGCGCTTTGAGAACGCAAAGAGCGATAGTGGCTTTGATTGCGGCCAACGATAATGTAAGTTTGAGCATGGAGCAGATGGCAAGAGAAATCCGCACCGGCACTAGTTTTTCTCTGTCAGGCAACGATTTGAGTTTTGTTAATGCTGCCGGCGTCGGAGTGACGTATCGTTTAAATCCTTCGACAAATGCCATTGAAAAAGAAAAAGCGGGCGCTAATTTTGTTCCCATTACCGCCACTAACGTTAAGGTCAACAGTTTGAATTTTTATTTAAGCGGCCAATTGGCGAATGACGGCTTGCAGTCGAGAATTACTATCGTTTTAAGCGCCAGTCCTAACGTACCCAGCGTTTTGAATTCAAACATCAACCTTCAAACAACAATTAGCGCCAGAACGCTGGAAAATTAATTTTCCAGCTTTAATCCTTAATTTATTTTATCCTTATTTCCCCGGTAAATATTCCGAAATCTTTATTGAGGTCAATAAAATCCATCGAATCAATTTTTCCATCAGGCATAACAAGGCCGTCTATTTCCTGGCGGCCGGTTATCAAAATCGGCATTTGCTGCCAAACACTTTCTATTTTTGTTAAGTTGTTTGTTAATTCTTGCAGGTTTTTGACACCCAGCACGAGCCAATCTTCGGCGGTGGCGTGAGAAATGAATTCAGCTCCCATTTTTTTCAATATTTTTATTTGTTCAGGGTGTTGGATTTCTCCGCAAATAACCGAACCAAAAGTAATATTTTCGGTTGTAAGAGTTTTTTCTTGGCCTGGTTCCGTGACAGCTTCCTTATTAAAGATAGCCCCGCCCAGGCCGTATTTGTCGGGGAAAATTTTTTTCATTATATCGTAATAAAAAGGGTGCCAGCTTCCGAAAGGCCAGTATTCGCTTATGATGGTCATGTCCACTTTGTTATAAATATCAACCAATTTACCTTGCCGGTTGAAAAGTAATGTGGATTCGTATTTTTTATTGTTCTGAACGGTACTAAAGGTGGCTGCTAGGTTGGCATTTAGACCTTGGGCTAATTGGCGGTAAGCGCCGATTAAAACGCCGGCGTTTTCAATTCCGAATTTATTTTTTGCTTCAGGGTCCCTATCTTCGTAAGAATCAAGATGAATCATGTCTTCCGGAAAAACAATCAAATCCAATTTTTGGCCAGAGAGTTCGCTTTCTATCGGTTTAAGCTTGTTTTCGATTAGTGTTTTAGCCAGCGTTTTTTCTTCGGGAGAAAGAATATTGTGCTGGAAAAATTCGAATCCTTGGTTAAAATTTTCTTTGTTGGAAACAAGGGCTACTTTTAATTTTGTATCGAGATTTTGATAAGCGAAAGAATTTTTTTTCAGCTCCGATCGCGAAATTAAAAATCCAGCGCTGATTAAGAAAATTACCGATAGAAACAAAATCGCGGATTTTCTAAAATTATTTTTTTTGAAGTTTATAATCGAAAAAGCGATAAGGCAATTTACTGTAGCCGCAAAAACAGTAAGCCCGGTTAATCCGCCAAAAGTAGCCAGCCCTAAAAACGGGGAAGAGCCGAAAATGTTGCCAACGGTAAAACCATACATTGGCAAAAGGGTGTATTTGGCTTCAGCCAATTCCCAGAAAGTCCAAATAAAAGGCAAAAGAGAAAACAACGAACAATTGATGATTAGCTGGCGGTAATCGGAAAAACGAGAGAAATATTTATCAATTAAAAAATTTGTAAGTTTTTTGATAAGAAAAATAGAAAGCGGCAGTCCCAAAAAAATTAGACTGGAAAGCAGGAAAATAAATGGCTCAAAAACAAAAAAGGCGACATTTGTTATTAAAATAATCCTGAAAATAAGAGTTTTCCAAAGGAGTTTCGGGAGGCTGGTTTCTTTCGAGAAAACAATAAAAAGGGGAACAAGAAAAATAAATCCTAATGGGTAGATTTTTACCAAAGGGAAAGCCAGAATTCCTAAAATAGCCGAAATGATTGATAATAGCATCGTTATTTAGGATTATAACAGATTTTTGGGAGCTAATATGATATACTTTATATAGAATTAGTTTCGTTAATTTATTAATGGTTAAATTATAAAAGTCGATAAATTTATAAATAAAAATATGGAAATTAAAAACAGCAGATTTACAAAATTGCTTTTAAGTCTATTTCTGGTTATTTATGTTGTTTCTTTTTCGGGAATTGCCGAAGCTAAATCTAAATTGCCGAAGCTGGTAGGCAAAGGTTCGGCTAATCCTTTAGGTATTTTTGTGGCTATGACCTTGCTGGTAATCGGTGGACCCGCGCTAGAATTGACAGCCGTAGCTTTTGGCGAAGCTGCTTGCTCAAACGGAACAGATAACATGTTTTTTACGGGTTGTAATAAACAAGCTGGCAGTGCTACTCAGCAAGGAGGAACAGGCGCTCCTGGCTCTCCGGTTATGACCGACGAAAATTATACCGCCACCTGCAATTCCATAAACCTGTCTTTTAGTATTTCCGGAGCCAACCAATACGGAATTTATCGGGGTAGTGATTTGAATAGCGCCACTTTAATCAATCAAGGAAGCGCTGCCGGCCTTTCCCAGATAACTTATACCGACGGCAATCTTGTTCCCCAAACTAATTATAGTTATATCTTGCAGGCGACTAACAACTCCGGTACTCCATTCCAGTATCCCGTGATCAATGCTTATACTAAATGTTTGCCTATTTGCAGTTTAACTGTTGATAAAAGCCAGATAGTTGTTCCGGCTCAAGCTACTCTTTCGTGGAATTGCCAATATGCCAATTCCTGCAGTATTTTACCGACAATCGGTTCGGTTAGCGGAACATCAGGCACAGTTACGGTTTCTCCCACTTCAACGACCAACTACGTCTTGACCTGCAATAATGTTGACGGTTCAATTTCTTCTCCGGTTCCAGTCAATGTTGCTAATCCCATAATTAAGGAAATAAACCCTTAATATTAATAAAAAGGTCAAAAAAATAAATTAATCATGGATAAATTTAAAATTTATAAGAAATGGTTCTGGATGGGTATAGTCGCCGGCACGCTTAGCCCTATTTTAGGAGTGATTTATGGTATTGCTCTATCGCTAGAAAAAGAGTATCGCAAGGAAGGGATTATAATCGCAGCTTGGGCAATTGTTTGGACATTTGTTTGGACATTTGCCAGCTTATATCTAGCTCCTTGGACGATATAATTTTTGGTTTTTCAAATGGAGCGTTCTTGCAGGTTCCCCAATTAGCCCTAGAAAATATTATTTCAAGAAATTTTTTGTTATCTTAGTAGGTTTTTTCAGTTCAGAAATTTAATTATTCATTATGAGAAAAGGCCAAGTCATGCTTTTGACGGTATTGGTAATCGGGGGAGTGCTTTTGGGCGCTTCTTCGATTGCCGGCCTTTTGATGGTTTACCAGATTCGCCAGGCAAGCGATGTCACAAATTCCACAAAAGCAATTTTTGCGGCTGATAGTGGAGTTGAATGGGAGCTTTACAGAATGTTTGTAAACCCTGCTTATCAAAAACCAGAAATGAGCAACGGAGCCACTATTTCCACAACGGTTAACGGCACCAGCAGTATAATATCTGTCGGTTCTTCGCAAAAAGCCTCCCGCGCGTTTGAAATAACCTTTTAAGGATTTTTTGTAATTTTTATTCATTGCCGAGCGGTTAACGCCGGCTTTTTTGATTACATACCGGTAATTTGCTATAGTTTTAATGATTAAAATATGAATAAAATCGTTTTTTCTTTAAATTCAGAAATTGTCTCTTTGGAATCCGTTTATTCCACTTGCTATGCTTTTGTGGACAGGTTTTATATTTATTTGGACAAAAAAAATAAAAACATCATAGTTTCTTTGCAACCGAAAGAAGGTTTTATCGCGAAAACAACGGAAGGAGAATTCAGGAATGAACTTTTGAGTAATCTTCTCCGGGAAAAAATTGCTAAAAATAATTTAAAGATAAGAGAGTATATAATAGGTCAGGCGCTTTATTCTTCGGCATCTTCGGAAATAGACGAGTTTTTTGGCAAAGCGGGGAATGATTACCAGGAAGACCCATTAGACATTGCTATTCCCTGGGAAGAAAAGAAAGATAAAAAATCCAAGAAATCCGGAAAGAAATCAAAGAAATGATTTTAAAATTAAACAAAGAGATTTACCCTGAAAAAGCCTTGAAAAGAGCCATTAAATTTTATGGCAAAGTGGCAGATTTTAGATTAAAGGAACAAAAAGATTATTTTTTAGTTTCCGGATATTTGGAAAAAGAAGACGCTGAATTAGTGAAAAATGAATTTTTAAATTTTGTTCTGGAAGTTATAAGGCAATAACAATGAGCAAGATAATTAAAGTAAATCCAAAAGAGACAGAAATTGATTATCAGAAGACCGGTTTTTTTAGGCACAAAAAACTGAAAAACGGGAAATATCTTCTGACAAATGACTCTGGTGAATACGTTATTTTGGAAGGTAAAAAATTTCAGGATTTACTGAAAGGAAAACTTAAGGAGAAAGATTCCATTTTTCCGATTTTGCAGGGGCAGGGGCTGATAAGGGATAAAATGAATTTTCCCGGTTTAGCCGCCGGATATCAAAGAAAAAATTTATTTTTGTGGCAGGGGCCGAGCCTGCATATTGTTGTTGTCACTTTGCGTTGCGACCATCGGTGCGTTTATTGCCAGGCTTCTTCGCATAAAGCAGGAGAAAAAGGATTTGACCTTGACGCGGGTAAGGCCAAAAAGATTGTGGATATTATTTTTAAGTCTCCTTCAAAATCCATTGCCATTGAATTTCAGGGAGGGGAACCATTGCTTAATTGGCCGGTTGTGAGGTTTATTGTGGAATACGCCAAAGAAAAAAACAAAGTGGAAAAGAAGAATTTGGAGTTACGGCTAGTTTCTAATTTGAGCAAAATGGACGACGAGAAGCTTAATTTTTTGGTGACTAACGAAGTAACGCTTTGTACATCGCTTGACGGGCCGGAGCATATTCATAACAAAAATAGGATTTTTACCGAGAGCAATAGTTATGAGAATACGGTTAAGTGGCTGAAAAAATCCCAGAAAGTTTATAAAAATAAATTGGAAAATAAATTTCAGCCGGGGGCGATAGTGACTGTCAGCCGTTATTCCTTGAAATATCCGAAAGAGATTGTTGATGAATATATCAAACAGGGAATGGAGGCAATATTCATCAGGCCTTTGACACCGCTCGGAGTTGGAAAGGCTTTATGGGGAGAAATTGGTTATTCGTCGGAAGAATACCTTGCTTTTTATAAGAAAGCGCTTGAACACATTATTAAATATGCCTCTCGTAATCCGAAAAGCCGTTTTCATGAAAATTTTGCCAAGATAATGCTGGGGAAAATTTTGACCGAATATGACCCGAATTATCTGGAACTCCGTTCTCCTTGCGGAGCGGGAATCGGCCAGATTCTTTATAATTATGACGGAAAGGTTTATACTTGTGATGAGGCTAGAATGTTGGGCGAAGACACTTTTTGTATCGGTGATGTCGGGAAAAACAGCTACAGCGAGCTTGTTTCGCATCCGACGGTAAAAAGTTTGTGTTTGGCGTCTTGCCTTGACGGGTTATCCTGCAATTCGTGCGTTTACAAGCCTTATTGCGGAGTTTGCCCGATTTATAACTATGCGACATCGGGAAATATTTTCAGCCAGATGCCGGCCAATCAAAGATGCAAGATAAACAAGGGAATATTTGATTTTCTTTTTGAAAAAATGCAAAACAATAAGACAGGGAAAATTTTTACCAAATGGTCAAAGTTTACTCTGCCGGTTGATTCAAATAAAAAATTAAAATAATGAAAAATAAAAATTTAGTAATTTTAATAACAGCCAGCATAGCAGCAATTTTAATAATAATCGGAGGCATTTGGGCTTTTTATGCGATAAAATCGGAACAGAAAACAAAGGAAGCAGCGACGGCCCAGCCGTCAGGAACGGCTGCGACATCTACGCTGCCAGTAAAAAAATTCGTACCGTTAACGGATTCGCAGTTGCAATTTGAATGTCTTAATCTTAGCGCGGATTCTTATAAGAGTTGCAGGGACAAATTAAACGTTGAACTGACCAGCCAAAACGCCCAGGAATTAAAAAATGTCTGCCTCGGCAATGCGGAAAACGTTAAGAATTTTTTGTTGAATAATAAAAACGCGAACTTTCTCAGCGGCAAGCAAGTCGTTTATCCTAGCAAAACTACTACTCCAGATATCGGAGAAATGATTCAAACTTATCTTGTCTGGGAAGCGGCTTTGAAAAACGACCAAAGTATCTGCCAGAAGCTTAATTTTTATAACGGATCGGCGGGAAGTTACGGTTCGAGCACCATCAACGGCTGCGTTAATATTGTCCAGACATTGAATTTTGTCGAAAATTTATACAAAAAAAATTCAACCTGCAAAACTCTTTGCCAGAAAGCGGATAAGGTTTTCACTAGCGCTAGTGATTGTTCAACTTTTTGCCAAGCGGTAAAAAGCAATAGCGCCGACGGCTGCAGCGCCTTGGAAGAACCGAATGGCCGGTTAACCTGCAAAGCAATAGTGTCTTTTGATCCCGCTTCCTGCGAGAACGTCATCCCAAGATATATTGCTTCCCAAGAAGAAGGAAAGCCGGCGCAAGAAGATATGTTACCGATATGCCAAAGGGCTGTTTATATGTATAACGCCGTTAAGCAGAACAACGAAGATTTGCTCAATGAAGCTTATAAAGTGAAAAAGTTCGCGGAAGGCGGCGACGTGGAATATTTGGATAAAATTTATTTCCAGAAAGATGCTTCCGATAACGGATTTAGCGCCGGTTATGCCAATTACTGCAACTCAAAATATAGTTTGTAATATGTTAAAATAGTATTATGAAGAAAATAAAGTTTCCAAAAATAAAAAAAGACATTAGAGCGTTTCTTTTCAGCGAAGAAGCGAAAATAACCAAGAAAAAGGCGTTGAAAATGGGCTTAGGACTTATTGCAGTTTCCGGCCTTTTGGGTTCGGGTTTGGCGGCGGGCCATACCAATTATTTTTCCAATGCCACTGGCCCGATTAAGGTTGCCGATGCCCAGAGTTGCTCTCATACGTCTCACTCAAGCCATGGATCCCATGGTTCTCATGGTTCCCACGGCTCTCACGGCTCTCACGGATCCCATGGTTCTCATGGTTCCCACGGCTCTCACGGACAGTGGTAGAAAAGCCGTAGGAGGGTATAATCGTTATTATGAAGAATCTTTTTTTTCAGGAGGATTATCTGACGTTAATCCTTACTTTTCAGTGTAATTTTGATTGTAATTTTTGTTTTGTTGAAAAGAAAGAAGGAGCCATTGATTTTAAAACCGCTTCCCGGGCGATTGATTTTCTATTCTCTTTAAAAGGTAATAGTAAAAAGATAAAATTTTTCGGCGGCGAGCCGCTTTTAGAATTTACTTTGCTGAAAGAATTGGTTTTGTATTCGGAATTGAAAGCTAAGAAATTGAAGAAAGAAGTTGATTTTTATATTACGAGCAACGGTTATTTTTTGAACGACGAAGTATTGGATTTTTTTAAAAAGCATAAAATTGAGCTGACTTTAAGCTCTTATAATTTTGACAAGATAAACAAAAAAGATATCGGAAAAATTGTTAAGTTTCCGAGGATTTGTTTGAATTTGGATGTTTTCCCGGAGAAAGTTGGCGATTTTTATTCCGAATTTTTGAGTTTCTACAAGCTTGGTTTTAGGAAATTTAATATTTTGCCCGCTTATTATGTTTCTTGGCCAAAGCGCAGCCTGGATGATTTAACCGACGGATTGGAAAAGGCTAAGGAAGAATTTGTCAAAAATCGTGATATTAGTTTTTCGAATTCCGGCTTTATGGGTGAAGTTCCGTTATTTAATTCCTGCTACACTCTTGACCCGAGCGGCAATATTTATGGGAGTAATATTGTTCTTTTTAAGCAGGCTAAGAAAATAAAAGACTTAATTTTTTTGGGGAAAATATCGGAAAAAACCAAAATTAACGAAGCGGATTTTTCCTTAAAAGAAGTGATTGAAAAAGTATTTGATAAAAAAACTCTGGAATCAACTTTCGCGGCTGACAGGATTTTGGGAGATTTTATTGAATCAATAACCGGAGGCGATAATTTGAACAAGAAACAGACAATAAACGAAGGATATAAGTCTTTTAAAAAAGCCGATATAAAAGTTGGTTATTCCTGTAATAATAATTGTCTATTCTGCGTTCAAGGCGGGAAAAGAAGCCTGTATCCAGACAAGACAACTGAAGAGATAAAAAAGATTCTGAAGGAGGCAAGAGAAACCTGCCAGGGAGTGGTTTTTACCGGCGGCGAGCCGACTGTCAGACCGGATTTTTTGGAGTTGGCGGCATATGCCAAGTCTTTAGGTTTTAAAAAAATCCAGGCTCAGAGCAACGGCCGGATGTTTGCTTATGAAAAATTCTGCAAAGATGCCGTGACGGCGGGAGTAAACGAATTTGCTTTGGCTTTGCACGGCCATATTCCGGAACTGCATAATTATTTAACAAATTCTGAAAGTTTTTACCAGACTGTCGCGGGCATTAAAAATCTGAAAAAATTAGACCAGATGGTAATTTTAAATACCGTTGTCACAAAATCTAATTACCGCCATTTGCCGGAAATAGCGAAACTTTTGGTTTCTTTAGGTGTCAACCAGTTTCAGTTCGCATTTGTTCACGCTTTAGGAACGGCGCAAGATAATTTTTTATCGGTTGTTCCGAAAATGTCTATGGTCATGCCTTATGTTAAAAGGGGGCTGGACATAGGCGAGAAGGCGGGAATAAAAGCGATGACTGAAGGGATTCCATATTGTTTAATGGCGGGATACGAAGATTTCGTTGCCGAAAAAACGATTCCTTCAACTAATATTTTTGAGTTCGGAACGAAAGTAGATTTTGATAAATTAAGGCCTAGCTTGGCAAAAATGAAAGGAAAGAACTGTGAAAAATGTAATTGTTTTGCCAGTTGTGAGGGTCCCTGGCGGGAATACCCGGAAAGGTTTGGATGGGATGAATTCAAACCAATTGCAGGCTAAAAGGGTGTTTTTTCGTAAAATTTAGAATACTTCTTTTTATCGCTATGTTCGTGTATTTTTATGGTATATGGAAGGAGACGCTTTAAACAAAAGGGATATTGCTTGCTTGAGGAGGACTAAGATTTTGGATTTGGCGGAAAAACAAGCCAGTGAAAATAAAAAAACGCAGCTTTCGGGGAAAAAAGATTCAAAAAAATATTCTTGGGTAGGACAAAAGATAAAAAAGAGCAAGGTTTTGCTTTTTAAAAGAATTATGAGTTCTTCGGAAAAAGAAGACAACCAGTGGATGTCGGTAGGAACTCAGTATTTAGGTTCGGCTTTAAAAAAAGAGGGAGCGAAATTGGTTTTTAGCGATTCCAAGATTTCTTTTAAAGAAAAAGAATTCATTACTGATTTAAAAAAAACAGAGAAGATTCTCAAAGAAAACCCGGACATAAATTTTATCGCGATTACTTTGGCTGAGACTTATTTTGACAAAGCAAGAGAGTTGATAAAATTTCTCAGAAAAAAGACAAAAGCGTTTATAGGGGTCGGGGGAATAATGCCGACGTTGTCGCCGCGGCAGGTGTTTGTTCATTTGCCGGAGGCGGATTTTTTGGTGCGAGGAGCAGGGGAAGAAATTTTCCCGAAAATTTTAAAAATTTTGGACGGTTCAAACAGGGATTCTGTTTTAACGGATAATCAGCTGAAGGGTTTGTCATCCTTAAAAGGGTTTATTTTCTCCAGTAAAGAAAATTTAATTTTAGCCTCCGTTGATGAAATCAATAAAATAGATAATTACGACAAATCTGCTCTTGATTTTTTTCTTTTGGAAAAAGAAGATGTTTTGGAAGGGCTTAATCTTTTTACGTCCTGGGGCTGCCATAATAATTGTTTTTTCTGCACTTCCTGGGTCAAGGGGTGCTATGCAGGAAAAAGTTTTTCCGGACTAAAGAAGATTGTTTACGCTTATTACGCGAGATTAAAAGAACTGTTTAAGAACGAGCAAATTCCCATTTCGGCTTTCAAACTTTCTTTCAATGATGATGATTTTTTGGGTGACCCTAAGAGAGCCGCGGATTTTTTTGATTTTATCAAGAAATCGCCGTTTTATATAAATTTTTTTCAGACAGGCATAAATTCATTTTTTGTTCGGAAAAAAGGAAAGTTAACGGATAAGCTAAACAAAGAATTGCTTGGAAAATTGACGCCTGATTTGTTTTATCCGCGTTATTTGAAGAAGGCAGAAGATAGGCACAAGAACCATGTTTGCATCTATATTGGAACCGAGAATTATTCAGATGCCGAATTAAAAAGATTGGGGAAGGGTTATGATTTCGGGAAAATTCAGTTGGTAGTTAAGGAATTATCGGAAAGGCAGATTTACCAAGCTCATCATTTTATAGCCAGCAACTCACTAACAGGCTTAGAAGACATTGTCGATAATTTATTTAAAATATCTGGTTTAAGGAAGGCAAACGGGGATTACTTTGGCGTTTTGACGCCGATTATTTCACATTTGGTTTCTTTTTGCTCTTCGGTAAGTTACAGAGCCGCTATTTTAAAAGGAAGAAGTAATTTTTTGAACATTAAAGAAAAGTTGCTTGTAAAAGGTTATCCGCAATATGATTATTCCTTGGTGGAAAATGATATTCCGATGAATAAAGCGGTCAGGAATTTTATTCCGGTTTTAGCGGATTTATTCTTGAAAGAAAAAAATTATCGGGAAATTTTAGATAAAAGTTTGGCTTATTTTTCCAAAAAAGAAGCGCTTTCAAAAAAAGAGATTATTTCGTTAATTAAAATATATAAAAAGAATTATGAATAATTCCGCTAAGATAGTTGATAAAATAATCCGGCTGATTGATTCTTTTTTTATTGATTTTAATTCAGGAAGGCTTTATTTGCTAGACAATATTTTGTTGGGCATTCTTTTTCAAAAGGAAGATTTTGTTTTGAAAGGGGAAAAAGCCAAAGCCAAAAATTTGGAAAGCATAATTTCAAGATATAGTGATTATCGGAATTTAATTTTAAAAAAAGGGAAAAAGATTGGACTTCCCGAAGATTTTTTGATTAAAAAGATATTTTTCCCGCCAAGCCGTTTGATTGCCCTGGTGACGCATAATTGCCAGCTTCGGTGCAGTTATTGCTCGGTAAGAAAATTTCCCGCAGTGATGGATGAGAAGATTTTGTTTAAAGCGATTGATTTGCTTTTTACTTCCGATAGAAAAGATATCCAACTCCAATTTTTCGGGGGGGAGCCGCTTCTTTGTTATGAATTGATAAAAAAGGGAGTGAATTATGCCGAGAAAATAAATAAAATTTTCAAAAAAAATCTTAGCTTTTTGCTTACTACCAACGGAATTGAATTAACGAAAGAAAAGGTAGATTTTTTTAAAAAGCATAAATTTACCATTGAGTGCAGCTGTGATGGGCAGGAAAAAAGCCAGCTACAATCAAGAAAAGCGGCGAATGGATTAAATTACTATTCAATAGTTTTGGAAAATTTCAGATATTTGTTTAATTCGGGAATTCCTCATTATTCTATTAGTGTGGTTAAGCCCGACAATGTCGGTTTGATGTTTGAAAATATTAAGTATTTAATAAAGACAGGATTTAAGAGTTTGCAGGTTAATTATTCCTTGGGAAGCATGTGGCCAGAGGCGGAGATAGAAGAATTATTCCGGCAGACCAGAAAAATTCTGGCTTTTCTGAAAAAGAGAAAAGATGTCGAAATAATAAACTTAACCAGCCAAAGGAGAGAGCCTGTGGTTTTGAATTCCGAATTAGTCGTTGATTGCGACGGAGACATCTATTCGGAGTCCGGAATGTCTATGGAAGAAGACTTCCAGAAGATGAAAAGACTTTTTTTAATCACCGATTTAAAAAAGGAAAAAAATATTAATTTACACGCCACTACGCCTTTTTACAATTTCTATCGCCTTTCGGAAGTTTATGGCCGGAGAAGCCCGGAGTTAAGGAAAATTATTTTAAATAACATCATATTAGGAGGAAGATACAATAATTATTTAAAAAGTTTTAAAAAAAATGAAAGAAAAAGTATTTAAATATTTAGCTAAGATTTCTGACGATAGGTTTTATCCGCCAAATATCCTTCAGAAAGAAACAGGGGAGGAGATTGTCTATAAAGGCTGGCGGAAAAGAGTTGCGGAGGTTTTAAATAAAGACATTGCCGATAATTTTAATCTTTATATTCATATTCCATATTGTCAGACTTATTGCCGTTTTTGCCGGTTTTCTATTAAGGTTACGAATTCAAAGAAAGAATTAGGCGAATATCTTGAGCTGCTGAAAAGGGAAACAAAAAGATTGTCGCCAATATTTAAGAAAATAGAGTTTAAGACTATTTATCTTGGTGGAGGAACGCCGACGATTTTTTCCACCAGACAGCTGGGCGATCTTTTTAAAACGTTGGAAGATAATTTTAATGTCGGGAAAACTGTCCAACGGATTATTGAAGCGACGCCACTTACTCTTTCAAAAGATAAGCTGGAGTTATTGAGAAAGTATAATTTTGACCGGCTAACAATTGGCATACAAACAGTTGACCAAAAGTTGGTTAAGAAAATAAACAGAGACGGCCAGACCAAAAAAGCCGTTGAAGAAGTTGTTTTGGAAGCCAGAAAAAAAGGGATACGGAGCATAAATATGGATTTGCTTGGGGGGTTGCCCGAGCAGACTGTTGAGTCTTTTTTAGATAGTTTGAAGTTTATTTTAAAATTAAAGCCCGAGGCTTTGCATATCTATTCATATAAAGAAGAAGATGCTATTCCTTTTTGCCGGATGGGCGTGAGGGTGACCGAGAAAGAAAAAAACAGCAGAAAAGAGATGTTTTTTTTGGCTGATAAGCTAATTCGAGAAACGGGATACAGGTCTTACCGTAATGAGCCATATCTTTTGTCGCCATGGGCGGCTAATATGCAGTGGCAGGCGGTGCAAGCAGGCGGCTCGCTTTTGGGAATTGGCGCGGGAGCGGAATCATATATTCCCAATAATTTTTATTACGAGAATCCAATTCTGAAAGAATATTCAGCCAGGAATAATTTTAAAAGAGCGGTGGCAATCAGCAAGGAAGAAACAATGGCTAATTACGCTCTTAATAACATAAGAACAGGAGTTGAAAGAAAAAGATTCTCTAAGGTTTTTCGTTCAGATTTTGACAAGATATTCGGCAAAGAAATTGCTTATCTTAAAAAGAGAGGCAAGATTTCTGATGATGGAGAAGCAGTAAAATTTAACGCTAAGAATAATCATGATTTTAGAGTTTATTCAAAGATATTTTTCAGCGATAAAAACATTAAAAAGATAGAAGAAGCGACCAAAAAACGGGAAGCAATTTCAAAAAGGAAAATTTTTAACAATAAATTAATCGGTTCGCCGGCAGAATCATAAATAATGATATGGAGCATATAGATTTTCATATTTCTTATCAGTGCGGCAATAAATGTATTTTTTGTAGCTCTTCGGAGGCGATAAAGGATTTTAAAAATCGGCCTTTGAAACTTGAGCAAATTGCCAATATTTTAAAGGCGAAAAAAGGAAAATTCAAAAGCGTTAATTTTACCGGAGGCGAGCCGACGTTGTACCCGAATTTTTTGGAGTTGATTAAAACCGCGAAAAATTATGGCTATAAAATTTATGTCGGTTCAAACGGCGGGAAATTTTCGGATAAGGATTTTTGCAAGCAAGCCGCGAATTCTATTGATGAAGTTTGTTTTTCTTTTCATGGGCATAAATCCGCCCTACATAATTTTCATACCAAGAACAAAAATAGTTTTAAAAATATTATTAAAGCGGCCGATAATTTTAAGGATTTACCGGTCCGGCTTTATACCAATACCGTAGTTACAAAATATAATATTAACCACTTAGAAAGCATTTTGAAGTTGATAGCTGAATTGGGATGTGCGAAGCAAGTTTTAATATCCAACTTGGCGCCGGAAGGAAAAGGACTTGATGGTTATGATGAGTTGGCGGTTCGTTTGGGTGATTTTAAAAAAATAGTTCCAGTTTTGGCGAAAATATCGGAGAAGAACGGCTTGGTGATAAAGTTTTTTGGTTTTCCGGCTTGTGTTTTGGGAAAATACGCGGTTCATTCAAACGATTTTGTCTGGGACGAAAGATTGAATATTGAGCAGATTAAAGACATAGGTGGCTATTCTATCGGTGAGAGCGAGGGCTTTTCGCCGACAAGAGGCAGAATAAAAACGGAGAAATGCGAGAATTGTTTTTATGGGAAAATTTGCGGAGGGATTTTTGAGAAGTATTATAAAAAATTCGGGGATAAAGAAATAAAAGCTGTTATAAATGAATAAAAAAAGATTGGCAAAAAGAAATATTGCGGCGGAACAGCCGAAGCTTTGGGTGCGGCTGACCAGGCTTTGCAACAACAATTGCGTTTTTTGCCTGGACAAGCAAAACCAAAACGGCTCTTTTTTGAAACTAGAGGATATAAAAGGGGAATTAGAAAGAGGCCGGAAGCAGGGGGTTGGAAAGCTGATTCTGAGCGGCGGCGAGCCGACGTTGCACCCGGATTATCTGGAGATCCTTAAACTAGGAAAGCAAATAGGCTATAAGCAGATTCAGACGATTACTAATGGACGGATGTTCGCTTACAGGAATTTTTTGGATAAAGCCGTTGCGGCTGGTTTAACCGAGACAACTTTTTCTGTTTATGGACACACAAAAAGTCTTTATGAAAAACAGTCGGGGGTAAAAGGTTCTTTTGAGCAGGCGTTGGCGGGTTTGATAAACGCTTTAAATAATAAAAAACTAATCGTTAATATAGATACGGTAATTAATAAAATAAATTATAAACAGCTTGAGGAATCAATCAGGTTCTTTATTAATCTGGGGGTAAAAGAATTCGATTTGCTCCAAGTGATTCCTTTTGGGGCGGCTTGGGAAAATAGAAAAAAGCTTTTTTATGACTGTAAAATCGCGTTGCCTTATTTGCAGAAAGTTTTTTCCTTACAGAAAAAGTTTCCCGATGTTTATTTGTGGACTAACCGGTTTCCGCCAATTTACCTTGAGGGTTTTGAGGAGTTAATCCAGCATCCGGTCAAATTGAAAGACGAAATTCGGGGCCGGAAAAGAATGCTGGACGGATTTGTGCTGGAAAATAAAATTATGGATTGTTACGGAGAGAAATGCCAATATTGTTTTTTGGAGGGTTTTTGCGCTGATTTGGTGGAAATTAAGAAAACCGGGAAACTGGTTTCGCGGATTTATCCTTTATGTTTGAAGGCTGGGCGGGCGAAAGAGAAAGCGTTTTCTTTTAAGAATTTTGATGTTTATAAGTTTTTAGATTTTTTCATAAAAAACCGTTATTTTGTTAAAAGCGTGAGATGTGGAGATTGCCAGCAAAATAAGCAATGCTCGGGAATGCAGATCGATTACATCAGGGAAAATGGTTTTAAAAAGCTGAAGCCGTTAAAATAAATCTAAGTAAATCTATGGCAAATTTATATTATATTCAGGTAACAAGAGAGTGCAACCAAAAGTGCTTGTTTTGTTCCAATCCGCCCAACAAAAGAGTTTTGTCTTTGAAAGAAGGCAAGAAGCTGATTGATTTTTATAAGAAGAAAGGGTGCGAGGGGATAATTTTTAGCGGCGGCGAGCCAACTTTATCTCCGCTGTTGCCGGAATTTTTGAAATACGCGGCTTTAAAAAAGATTCCTTCAAGAATAATTACTAACGGCCAAAAATTGGCGGATTTTAAATATTTAAAGATTCTGAAAGATGCCGGGTTAAATCATGTTAATTTATCGATGTATTCGGTCAGGGAAAGCGTGCAGGATTTTTTGGCTGATAATCCCGGTTCGTTAAAAAATATTTTGAAAGCTTTGGAAAATTTGGGAAAAATAAAAGGAATCGCGGTTAATATCAATACTGTTATAAATCATTATAATGCCGGACATTTGTTGGAAAACGTTAATTTTGTTGTTGAGAATTTTCCTTTTGTGAACCATTTTGTCTGGAACAATTTAGATCCGTCAACAACCCGGGCTAGAAAAAACAAAGGCACAATTGCCAAACTTAATGAGTTCGAATTAAGTTTACACGAGGCGATGGCGTATTTGGCGAATAATAAAAAAACTTTCAGAGTGGAGCGGGTGCCATTGTGCTATTTGGCGGGTTTTGAAGATGCGTCAACCGAAACTAGAAAAATAGTGAAAAGCGAGAATAGAAAAACATTTTTTTTGGATAAAAGGGGATTTTTAAACGAAGAAGACTGGAAGAGCAAAAGAGGATATTCAAAATCGCAGTGTTGCCGGAATTGCTTTTTGAATTCAATTTGCGCTGGGCTTTACCGGAAGGATAAATATTATTCTTCAAAAGAACTTTATCCGGTTTTTGTTGATAAAGAAAAAATAGTTAATAAAATTGTTTATGGAGAATAGAAAAATTGAAATAAATCTGGGATTGGTCTGCAATAATTTTTGTAAGTTTTGCATGAATAAAGCGCCTTTAAAAGAAAGGAAATTCCCGGATTTTGAATTTTTGAAAAAAGAGCTTGGTGATTATTACCAAAAAGGCTACCGGGCGGTTGGTTTTCTGGGTGGCGAGCCGACGATATATCCGAGACTAATCGAGTTGGTTTCTTTTACCAAAGGGCTGGGCTATCAGGAAATTCAGATTATAAGCAACGGCAGAAGATATAGCGATAAGAATTTTTTGGAAAGGCTTATTACGGCCGGAGTGACGAGGTTTTATGTTTCAATTCACAGCTACAAGGAGGAAGTTGAGGACAAGCTGATTTCGGTTCGCGGCGGTTTCCGGCAAAAAATTCAAGGACTTTTGAATTTAAGAAATTTTCAAAAAAACGGGATGATAAAAGATAAGATATTTTTGAACACCGTAATTAATAAATTAAATTATAAGCACCTCAAAGGCATCGTTTTATTTTTTAATAACATGGGTTTTTCGGATGTTCGTTTTAATTTTATTCGGCCCGAGGGCAACGCTTTGGCTAACGCCAAATCTCTTGTTCCAAGATATTCCGAGGTTATGAAATACGTTGTGGAAGCGGTAAAATTAAAAGAGAAATTGCCAGTTAATTTAAGTTTTGAAGCGATTCCGTTTTGTTCTTTTTGCGAATACGGGATAGAAGATTTCAAAGATTACGTGGGGGAGTTTAAAGACGCTGATGTTGTGGCCAGTTTCGGGGAGAAAAATAAAAGAGATAGGTTCAATGTGGCCGAACGGAGGAAGAATCAGTTGAGAATTAAAAAAGCTTCGTGTCGGAGCTGTGATTTTGATTCTGTTTGCGAAGGGCCGTGGAAAAATTACGTTAAAATTTATGGATTTAAAGAGTTCAAGCCGGTTAAGTTAAAATAATTATTTTTGATGAACACGCTGATTAATTTTTTGTTTTTGCCTGTTGTTTTAATTGTCGGTTTTTTGGCCGCATTGTCGGACATTAAAACCGGAAAAGTTAGGAATAGTTTAATAAAGAAAGGATTTTTATATGGTTTAGTTGTTTATTTTTTGCTTTTTATCTGGAGTTTAATCGGGAGATATTCTCAATCTAGCATTGCTTATTTAAATTTTGGCTATTTTGAGGATTTGGCGATTAACGCGGTTATTGCTTTGGCGGCGGGAATTGTTTTGTGGAAAATGGATTTTTGGGCTGCAGGAGACGCCAAGTTATTTGCTCTTTTGAGTTTTCTTCTCCCTTTGACCGCTTATTCCCGAGATAGAATAATTTATTTCCCTTCTTTTGTTCTACTTCTGAACATTTACACGATTTGCCTTTTTTATCTGATTTTCGCGGGAGTTTTTAAGCTGAAGCTGAAAGCGGAAGACGGCAAGAAAATCGGGGGAAAAATATCAGAATTTTGGAAAAATATTATTAAAAGGTTCCGGCTGGGAACGGTTTTAGATTTTATAAATTTGGTTTTAATTTACGCGATTATATTTTTTGTTGTTTTCGGATTTAAGTTGAAAGTAAATTTTTTGCAGTTTTCTTTGTCGTCGCAGCTTCTGGTTTATCTGGCTCTTTTCCTGATTTACCAGCCATTGATTAAGTTTTTAAAAAAACGGCAGAAATTGAACATTTTAGCTTTTCCGTTGCTGGTTGCGCTAACTTTTTTGATTCCCGGATTCTGGCAAGGAATTTTTTCCAGAGCGAATCCGTTTATCGGGTTTTTTGGAAGATTTTTTATATTTTTTATCGTTTTGAGGTTGGCTTCAAATATTTTGTCCAGACAGACAGACTCGAAAAAGATAAAAACCGAAGAATTGGCGGCGAACATGCTTTTGGGGGAGCAAACTCTGAATTTGCTGAAACAGGATGATGATTTTTCTCAGAACGAACTAGGCGAGCTTTATTTTGACGGTCTTTCGCCGGAACAGGCGGAAAAAATAAAGAATTTTTTGAAAAACAAGAAAATTGAAGAAGTTGAGATTTATAAGACTTTCCCCTTTGCGCCGTTTATTTTCGTGGGGGCGATTATTACTTGTATTTTACAAGGTTCGCTTATCAATTGGCTGGCGCATTTTTTAGGTTGAATCAGGATTTTATGCCGGTTTTGCCATGGATTAAAAATCTTAGTGTATATGATATAATCCTAGCATGAATAAAAAAATAATTTCCCCGATATTTTTTGCGATTATTATTATTGCGGTAAGTTCATTTATTTCTTTCGGCCAAGCGAAAGCTTCCGATGTTTTATATGAGCAAGGTAATTATTCAGACAGAATTACAATTCAAGCCAATCATCAATGGCTCTCTGACGCTTTTCAGTTTCAAAATTCAGGTGTGATATCTTCAATAGGCACTTTTAATTGTAATGTTAGTCAATCCAATATCGGAGAATGGTTTTTAGCAGATACTTCTGGTTCCCGGATAGGATACACTGCAATAACTAGCCCGACTCTTAATTCGGGGATTCAAATGAATTGGGTTAGCGGCAATCCCAATGTAATTGCCAGTCAAAATTATAGATTAGGTTTTTACAATGAAGCCGGAAATGGCAATTCCCAAGAACTTTGCATTGATAATAATTTATTCAAAATTCAGATTTTCGGCACAATAAATAATCCCGTCAGTCTAACTGCTCTCGGGCAATATAAATCTGACGGAACAACGCCGATTAACGAAGGCCAAACCACAACGGAAAGCAGCATAATTTTATCGGCAAATGTTAGCGGCTCATCCGGTATTCCAGTGAAATTAGAAGCGGAACTAAAACCCATAAGCGAATCTTTTGTCGGCCAGGCAAATTTATCTTCTGATTTTTCAACATCAGGCGTTCTGACAGTTTTAGCCTCAAATTTATCAGACGGACAATATCATTGGCAGGCGAGAGTAGTTGATTCGCAAGGAACTGCTTCTGACTGGCAGGAATTCGGAACAGTGGGCAATGTTGATTTTGCAGTAGATCAAATTTCGCCAACAACCGCCATTTCTCTTTCTGGCACTCTTGGCAAGAATAATTGGTACACTTCCAATATCCAAATAACTTTATCGGCCCAAGATAGCGCTGGAGGCACTGGCGTTTCGAAAACCGAATATTCTTTGGACAATGGCGCAACTTGGCTAACATACAGCAACCCGTTTACTATTTCACAAGAAGCCATTAGTAGTATTCTTTACCGGTCCGAAGATATTGCCGGCAACACCGAACAAATTAAATCCCAACAAATTCAAATAGATAAAACTTCCCCCGAGGCAAAAATATCATCCGACCCAACATCCAAAGATTTATTGGTTGAAGGAGTTGATAATTTGAGCTCTACCACGGTCAGCAAAGACACTGCGGGAAATTATGTTATTACGGATAAAGCGGGGCATACGACAAAGCTTATTTTCAACAAAACTTATCTCGGCAAGATTTTGACATATGCCAAACTTACCGGCATTCAATATGACAACAACCCGGCAGTTAAATTGCCGAATTCCTACTTCCTATACATCTGGAATTTGTTGGTTAACCCCCAGACGCTTATCAGTCAAACTATTTACGTTGATAACACTTACACCATTGAAGCCGCTTATGACAAAAAATCAAATAAAACAACAGTCCTTCTCAAACAAAAAGGAATAGCCATAAAGAAACAAGAATTTTCAGGATTGAAAATAGTCAAACTCACAACTAGCAAGGGAGTGGTTGGGTACGAGTTCTAGTTAATTGGTTTTACGGGGGTTGTTTGTTAATTTGGTTGTCTAATTTTTGGGGTTATTTTTTAAATCAAAAATTAAACCCTTATTTGCTATAATTAAATTATTGTGAAAAAATTTTTAGACAGATAAGCATGAGAAATTTATTTTTTATATGAATACTGCATTTTTTTCTCGTATTTGGAAACTCCTTAGCGTCCCTTTATATGTAGTTATTTTTTCTTTTATTGCTCTTGTGATTTATCGCATACCGGCTGTCATTGAAAAACAGAAAACAGAAGAAGCCGTACTTCATATACACGAACAAAAAATTACGCTTGATGACGTAATGGGAGCAAAACTCCCGCCAGAGCCTAATCAAGAGCTCAATGATTCAACTATTAAGGGGATTGATGCGAATGGAAATGGCATCCGTGATGATGTGGAGCTCGCTATTTTTAAGGAATATCCGAATTCGGCGAAGACCCGAGCGGTACTTTTACAGTATGCGCTGGCGTTGCAGATGGAGGCAGTGCAGCCGATTGTGAATACGGGGACGGTGACGGAGGTGGTTAGGGAACAGAGTAGGGCATATTCTTGCGTCGGTAAAATTTTATCTCGAACGGATATGGATAAGTATATAAAAGAGAGCGATGGACTACGTTTGTTTGTTAGTGAAAGGCAACGTAATACATCAGAAAGAAAAAAGGCTCGGAAAGATTTTGTTGAAAAAATCGGAAGCTATAGCGAATCAGAAAATGAAGTATGCGATATTGATATATCGGCATTACCTAATTAGGATTTTATGAGCTATTTTTCAATAAAATTTAGAATAGTCATAATGGCCATTTTGTTTGCAATGTTTCCATTTATGGCTTTTGCTCAAACAGAGAGCCAAACTTGTTCGGCGAATGGTTATAAAATTATTACTATAAATGGAATATTTACCGACAAAGATGGCGCTATCGAAAACAGAGATAAATTAAAAGATCTTTTCGATGATACTTTTAATAACGAACCCCTAACCGTTGATTTTTTATTTAACCCGTCCCACCTTGGTGGAGTTGGAGATGTTTTAAAATCAATTTATCAAGGACTTTTTGATTACGAAACAGTGGAGGACTATGACTTAGTTGAGATGCTTAAAGATGCCAGCGCAAAGGTTACTACTCAAAAGTTGCTTCTCGTTGCCCATTCGCAGGGAAATTTTTATGCGAATAGTTTTTATGATGTGGTCGCAGATAAAGCCGGGGGTGTGCCGGCTGAATCAATTGGCGTCTATAGTGTTGCTACTCCTTCAGGTCGTGTTGCCGGGGGAGGTAAGTGGCTTACTTCTGATACCGATAAAGTTATTGCTGATGTTGTGGGGCGTGTTTTGTCTCGAAAAATTATGGTGCCCAACACACACATTGAATTACAAAACGGTGATGATTCCCTGGGACACAGTTTTTCCGGCATTTATCTAAAATATCAACGCGATAAAATAATTTCCGACATTAAGTCTTCGCTTGATAGCTTGAAAACAAATACCGTGCAAGACAAGCAGGAATCGTGTATTGTCCCGCCAAAACTTTCTACAGCGCATAAAATAGAAGGGGCGGCGTTTGCTGTCGCAGACCCAATTGCGAGTGCGGCGTTTGCCGCCGCCCGGATTACCATTTTTACCGGCTTAGATGCCGTTGAATTAGCTAAAGAAGCAATAATAAAATCAGTTGATTATGTCCAAAGCAATTTTAATGCCGCTGGGCAAATTATTCAAACTAACGTTATTAATCCTTTGCAGAATGCCGTTACGCAGTCTGCAGGTCAATCACAGTGGCAGCTAGCTGACGAAGGTTCTCTGCTAACTTCAGACAATGCTGTTTCAAATTCAGATCAAAGTTCGCAATCGACTGGAAATGCCCCAGGAGAAGAAGTGTCCCAAGCGGCATCTTCAAATTATTGCGATTTTAATGCCGCTGGGTCGCCGTCTCATCAGAAAATAATAATTAACGAAGTGGCCTGGATGGGCGGTTCAAGCGGAGCTAATGATGAATGGATTGAGCTAAAAAATAATTCCAATAGCGTGGTTGACGTTTCCGGATATCAGATTGTCAGCCAGAATAAAAAAATAAAAATAGTTTTGGAAAGTGGTTCTAAGATTCCCGCAAACGGATTTTATTTATTAGAGAGAGCGGACAATACAATCCCCGATGTTTCTGCTGATGTAATTTATAGCGGCGTTCTTTCCAATAGCGGAGATAGCTTGCAACTTTTTGACGCGAACTGCGGCTTGGTTGATGAAGCTTCAGCTAGTTCCGGCTGGCTGGCTGGCGATAATGATTCGAAAAAAACAATGGAACGCGGTTCGGATTTAAGCTGGTACACTTCAAGCGTAATCGGCGGCACGCCGAAAAAAGAAAATTCAGCGCCGGACTTGAAGAAGAAAGACGAATTAATTCCGGCTTCGACTTCAACTCAAATTAAAATTACAACGCCGACAGACACCCCTTCTGTTGGCAGCAACATTTGTAATTTTAATGCTAATTTAACAGCTTCAAGGCAGGGAATAATTATAAACGAGATTGCTTGGATGGGTACGGCTAATAGCGCCACCGACGAGTGGATTGAACTAAAAAATACTTCCGGAAATGAAATAAATTTAAACGGCTATCAGCTGGTTAACCAAGAAGAAAAAATAAAAGTTTCTTTTACTGCCAGTGATAAGATTCCGGTCGGCGGATTTTATTTACTGGAGCGGACTGACGACGATACTGTGCCGAACATTGCTGCCGACAAAATTTATACCGGCGCTCTTTCAAACACCAGCGATGGTTTGCAACTTTTTAACAGTAGCTGCGGTTTAATTGACGAGGTTTTGGCAGGTTCCGGATGGACTGCAGGTGATAATACAAGTAAACGGACAATGGAGAGAAAAAGCGATTTTGGCTGGCAGACTTCGGCTAATGTTGGCGGCACGCCCAAGGCGGCCAATAGCTCCGGATATATTGATATAGGCGGAGCAGGCGGCGGTTTGCCGCCGGTAGCGAGCGCTCAGCAGCAGCAAGCTGCCAGCGTTCAGTCTCAAAATTCGGAGAAAATTTTAATTAATGAAATAAAAACAAGCCCGACGTCGGAAAGGTTTATTGAACTTTATAACCCCAGCGAACAGGCGGTTGATTTGACCGGTTGGTATATCCAGAGAAAAACCCAGAGTGGCGGCGATTTTGGTTCCCTTGTTTCCAAAACTAATTTTGAAGGGAAAACAATAAACGCTAAAGATTATTTTGTGATTTCGCGGTCGGCGATGGCTGATTCCGATTTAGTGATAGGCGACATTACTTTGACCGATAACAACACTGTTCAGTTGAAAAATCAGAACCAAGAAGTTGTTGATAAGGTCGGGTGGGGAAACGCGGCGGATTTTGAAGGAACAGGCGCCGCAGCAAGCCCGAGCACGCAAAGCATCCAGAGGAAATTTGATTCTTCGGCAAACTCATTTATTGATACCGATAATAATGCCCAAGATTTTGAAATTCGGAATTGTTCCAGTCCCGGAGCGCAGTTTTCGGAAAATTGCCAGCAAGCTGAAGCGCCGGCTGGGCTAGCCGGCGTTAGTCATATAGTGGTGAGCGAGGTTTATCCGGATAAAACAGGCGATAATTTCGATTTTGTTGAGTTGTATAATCCGACTGATTCTCCGGTAGGGCTTGGAGATTATTCTTTAAAAATTATCAAAGAAGAAGCAACCTCTACCGATCCTCTATCTAGTTTTTCGGAGAACCAAGTTGTTAATTCTAAAAGTTTCTTATTAATCGGTTTTGATAATTATGCCAAAAGTAGCAGCACCGCGGCTGATATTGTCCACGCTTCCTACTCTTTGCCTAGCACAAAAACGGCAACAATTATTTTGTATAATGGAAATGATTCCATAGACGAGTTCGGCTATGACCCGGCGAATTTGGGACTTGGCCAATCCTTTGAGCGCAAAGCTTTTTCCGGCGGAGTTTGCGTTTCAGCGGAAGGCGATGGGGAATTTTCCGGCAATGGTTGCGACACTGACAGTACTGATGATTTTGAAATCAGGCAAGTTCCTAATCCGCAGAATTCTTTAAGTTTTCCGGAGCCGCGGAATGCGCCGTCGGCGCCGGCGGATTTTACTGTTGAATATTCTTCTTCGACATCAGAATCGGTTTTTAACTGGCAGCCGTCGCAGGATTATTCCGGTAATTCCGATTTTTTGAATTATATAATTACCGATATTAGCGGCGACACTTCAACTTTGCCAGCTGTTGAGACAACTTCAACGACAGCAGTAATTCCCATAAATGAAGCTGGCCGCGATTATAATTTTTCTATTCAGGCATTTGATAAGGAAGGGCTGGGGTCGGCAACCAGTACGGCTTCTGTTTCTGTTCCGGATTTGCCGGCGGATTTTTCCATTGACCAGGAAGATAGCAATAATTGGATTAATTTCGGGCATGAAGACTGGGCAGGAAATATCGGCGTAAGCCTTCAAAGTATTTTTTCGGAAAGTTATTCACAATTTAACACGGTGGGTTTGGAAATAAACATGCAATCCCCAGAAGATCGCGCTGTTTTAAAACTTTCGGTTTTTGGCAGTAATGATAGCGGCCAGCCCGATTTTAATAATATAATAAATGTTTCGTATGCTATGAATATTGAAGGCGTGGGTATTCGAGATTTAAATTTTTATTTTTCTAATCCAATAATTTTAAGCATCGGTAAAATTTATTGGTTGGCTTTAGAGGTTTATGGCTATACAGACGCAGGGAATAGTTATTATGCCTTTTCCCGTAATAGCTGGCAAAATGCAATAAGTGATAATAATTTTTATTTGGACGGGGAAGCTGCTAAGACAGTAGTTAATAACTACGACCATTCCGGTTATAACAGCGATATTAGTGTTTTGCCTGACAGCGATTGGTATATGAAAATTGGGATGGAATAAATATGGTTGTTATTCTTCATAATATCCGTAGTTTATATAATGTTGGGTCAATTTTCCGGACGGCGGACGCGGCGGGGATAGAAAAGATAATTATTTGCGGGATTACTCCGGCGCCGGTTGACCAATTCGGGAAATACCGCCAGCAAATGACCAAGGTTTCTTTGGGAGCGGAAAAATCCGTGGCGTGGGAGAAAGTTGGTTCGACGGCGAAATTAATTGATAAGCTGAAAAGCGAGGGTTTTAAAATTTACGCTATTGAGCAGAGCGAGAAATCAATTCCGTATTATAAAGCTAAAAGTAAATCAAAAAGCGCAAACCGAAAAATTGCTTTGGTTTTGGGGAACGAAGTTAAGGGCTTGCCTGCGTCAGTTTTAAGTAGAGCCGATAAAATTTTGGAAATTCCAATGAAGGGGGAGAAAGAATCGCTTAATGTTTCGGTGGCGTTCGGAATTGTGGCGTTTGCCTTAACTGCGGATAAAAATTAGATTTCGTTTTGAGAAAAACCTTTAGCGATAATTGTTTTACCTTCTACAATAAGCGGCTCTTTCATTAAATAGAGAGCGCCGAAATAAATCACAACCAGCAGAAGAAGATTAATAAAGAAATTCACTCCAAGCATATTAAAAGTCCATGCGCAAAGGGACATTAAAATCGTGGCGATAGATATTTTTCCGAGATGGCGGAGAGTGTAGAAATTATTTATTTGTTTCATTTTCCACCAGCTGAAGCCGTTGCTGATGATTTGGGTAATAATTGTCGAAATAGCGGAGCCGTTGATACCCCAGACGGGAATTAAAAGAAAATTGAAAAGCACGTTGCCCAAACCGCCAAGCAGGAAATAACTAATTAAGCTTTTTTGTTTATCGTAGCAGAAAATGGCGTTGCCGATTAAACTCCCAGGAAAAACTAAAAGGACGGTTAGCATAAGAATACGGAAACAGGGGATGGCCGGCAGATATTCGCTGCCGTAAATAATTTTGATGAAGTCATGGCTTAGTATGAGAGAGCCGGCGACTAAAGGCAGGCCGATCATGAAAACTGCGGTCATTGCTTTTTCGAAGACAACCCGGAATCTTTCGTTATCTTTGTTGGCTAGGCGGCTTAAAATCGGGAAAAAGCTGGTGGCGAGAAGAGTTGGGAAAACCCAAAAAAGCTGGGGCGGTTTGTAGGCGGCGGCGTAAAAACCGAGTTCTTGAGCAGAACGAAACCAGCCGAGCATGATCATGTCGGTGTTTATCATCAGGCCTCCCAAGAGGCCGAACAAGGCGAACGGCCAGGCGGAATAAAGAATTGGTTTGATTAATTTTTTATTGAAGTGCGTGAAGACTTTTCCAAATTCGTTTTTTAAGATCCATAAAATAGCGGCTAAGCCGAAACCACTGCCGATGGTGTAGCCGACAGTGAAAGATCGGCTGGTGGTTGAGATATATAAGGCCAAGAAACCAAAAGCGACAATGGCGGTGTTGGTGATTAGTTTTGTGGCCGCTTCTATCTGCATTTTTTCAATAGCTCTGACAAAGGCGTAGGTGAAATCTCTTAAGCTGTCGAAAGCTAGCAAGAAAGCGATAACGGGCAATAAAGGCAGGGCTTCTTTGATGCGGGTGAAAAAGGGAGCGACAAAAATTACTAAGGGGATGCTTAAAGCTAAAAGGCATAATTTGATAAAAAAAGCAGTGGAAAGATACTGGATTCGTGTTTGGCTGTCAGTTGTTTTTGAAGCTTCCCTGGTGAGAATACTGCTGACTCCAATATCGGAAAATATTGTGAAAAGGCCGGCGAGGTTGAGAGCATAGGAAAAAACTCCGTAGCCGGCGGCTCCGACGATTCTGGCGGCGTAAATAATAACAACAGCTCTTATTAGACGGCTGGATACTTCGCCGAAATTAAGCCAGAAAGCGTTTTTTATAACGGTCTGGCGGGAGGACTGATTTTCAAAAAGAAATTTTTTAATTTTGTTGAACATAACGCTTATTTATTATGCTATAATATTCTTATTAAAACAAAAGGCCGCCGATGCTCAAAACAATTTTCATGAATATGAGAAAAGTCATGTGGATAGAGGCGATTTTGGGATTATGGATATTGTTTTCGCCCTGGGTAGTTTTTAACTCGGTTTTGTTCAGCAATGTTGCTGCCGGAATTTTATTAATATTAATCAGTTGTTGGAGATTTTGGAGCTATAAAACAGAATAATAAATTTAAAAAATATGGTTAAAATTTATACCACACCAACTTGCGTTTATTGTGAAATGATTAAGGAATTTTTCAAAGAAAAAGGAATCGCTTTCAAGGCATACGATGTCAGCAAAGACGAGGCGCTTCAAAGGGAGATAGTGGAAAAAAGCGGGCAATATGGTTTGCCGATAGTTGATGTTAACGGAATTTTTCTGTCAGGTTTTGACCGCGTTAAGCTGGAAGAAGCGATTGCAAAAACAACCGGAGGAAAAAGCAAAAAAGAAGGCGGAAGCAAGAAGACAAAAACAAAAGCTAAAACAAAAGCTAAAAAGAAAAAATAAAATGATTTACGATTTGATAATTATCGGCGGCGGTCCGGCGGGCGTTGCTGCAAGCGTTTACGCGGCGAGAAAAGAGTTGAAATCGCTTTTGATTACCGATTCAATCGGCGGCCAGGCGACAGTTTCGGCAAATATCCAGAATTTTATCGGTATTAAATCTATTTCTGGATTGAATCTGGCCAAAGCATACAAAGAGCACTTGGCATCGCAGAAAAACGCAGAATTTATTGAAGGAGATTCGGTTATTGAAGTTAAAAAAGATGGAGATAATTTTAAGGTTTTAACCGAAAGAAAGAAAAGTTTTAGCGCGAAGACGATTTTAATTGTTTCCGGAGCCAGGAGAAAAAAAATAAATATTCCCGGAGAAAAAGATTTTGAAGGCCGGGGAGTCTTTTATTGTTCAATTTGCGACGCTCCTTTAATGAAAGGAAAGCCGGTGGCTGTTATCGGCGGCGGAAATTCCGGTTTTGAAGCGGCCTTAGACCTTTATTCCTATGCTTCCAAAATTTATATTCTGGAATATGCCGATGTCCTGGCGGCTGACCTTGTGACTCAGGAAAAAATTAATTTACTTGAAAAGTCTTCAGGAAAAAAAGGAAAGAAAGTGGAAATCATAACTATGGCGGCGGTGAAAGAAATTTTTGGCGAGCAGTTCGTAAAAAGCATAACGTATCAAGACCGGAGAGATGGCGAAATAAAAAAATTAGCTGTTGAAGGAATTTTTGTTTCTATCGGATATCAGCCGAACAGCGAAATCGTCAAAAAGCTTGTTGAGCTGAGCAAGAATAACGAAATTATAGTTGACCCTACAACTCAAGAAACTTCTTGCAAGGGAATTTGGGCGGCGGGAGACGTTACCGACGGTTTATACCGCCAAATGAATATTGCAATCGGCGATGCAGTTAAAGCGACTTTAAACATAGATAAATATCTTTATTCGTTAAAAGGCGGGCGAACGCCGAAAAAAGTTTAATTGTGCTAAGATTAATATCATAGACTAATAAATGGCTTTTTTTTCTGTCAGAAAATCTTTCCCTAAAATTCTTTTCGTTTCATCCGAAGCGGCTCCTTTTGCTAAAGCCGGTGGGCTGGGAGAAGTGATGTTTTCGTTGCCGCGGGCGTTGCACCAGTTGGGATATGACGCGCGGGTAATGATTCCTTTATACGCCGGAGTTGACCGGGAAAAACACAAATTAAGGGCAGTCTATGAAAACTTGAAAGTTCCGACTGATGCCACAGAAGAAGGCCAGCCGAAACATTTAATTTGCAACGTTAAAAAAATTGAAGCGATACATGGAGAACGCCGTTCGCCAGTCACGACTTATTTTTTGGAAAACGAAGAATATTACGAAAAACGGGCGAATATTTACGGCTACGGAGATGATGCGGTTCGCTGGGCTTTGCTTTCGCGCGGTGTCCTGGAATTTTTAAGAGTTAACAAAGATTGGAAGCCCGATGTCATTGTCGCTTCCGACTGGCAAACTGGTTTTCTGGTCAGTTATTTAAACCAGAATTACAAAGACGACCCGAAATTAAATTCAATCGCTACGGTTTTTTCCATCCACAATTTACATTACCAAGGGATGTTTGACCATAAGTATATTACCGAAATGGATTTTGACGACGGACATTCTTTGATGCCTTCTCTTTTCGACCAACGGCTTTTGAAAATTAATTCCATGCGGCGGGGAATAAAATATGCCGATATCATTAACACTGTTTCTTCTAATTACTCCAAAGAAATAATGACTCCCGAATACGGAGAAATGCTGGACGATTTATTGAGAGAACGCCGCTCGCGGGTTTACGGAGTTTTAAACGGCATTGATTATGAAACGATTAATCCAGAAACCGACCCATATCTGGTCCAAAAATATAATTTGAAAGTTTTGGAAAAAAGGCTGGCAAACAAAGCAGAGCTACAGAACAAGTTTAATTTACCGGTGAAAAAAGACGCGTTTGTTGTCGGCATAGTTTCGCGCCTTGATGAGCAAAAAGGTTTTGATTTGCTTGTTCCGATAATTGAGCCGCTATTGAAACAGCTTGGTTTTCAGCTGGTGGTTTTGGGCTCAGGCGATGGCCGCTACATGAGCCTTTTCCAGGCTTTGGGAGAAAAATTTCCGGAGCAGGTGGCATCGCATTTGATATTTGACGATGTTTTGCCTCATTTGATTTGGTCAGGCGCAGACGCCGTTTTAATTCCTTCGAGATTTGAACCGGCGGGTTTAGTCCAAATGGAAGCAATGCGTTACGGATCTGTGCCGATTGTCAGAAAAACCGGCGGTTTGGCGGACACGGTTGAAGATTATAATCCGCGAAACAATACCGGCACCGGTTTTGTTTTTAAAGAGTATGATTCGATGGCTTTAGGAATAGCCGTTACCAGGGCATTTGAAAATTACCGCCACCGCCAAGTTTGGCAGGGAATCCAGAAGCGGGCGATGGAAAAAGATTTTTCCTGGGAAAAATCAGCCCAAAAATATCTTGATTTATTTTTCCGGGCGATAGACTTAAGAAGGAAAATATAATAAATGTATTGGGCTAATTTTTTACATATTTATCAACCGCCGACTCAGAAACCAATTTGGGTAAAAAGAATAGCAGACGAATCTTACAGGAAAATACTTACTGAATTAAAAAGAGCTCCGCGAGTAAAAATTACTTTAAACATCAACGGAATTTTATGCGAATTGTTGGACCAAAATAATTGCCGCGACGTTATTACCGATATTAAGTTTTTGGTTCAAAGGGGACAAATTGAGTTGACTGGCAGCGCGAAATATCATGCTTTTTTGCCGAAACTGCCGGAATCGGAAATTATCAGGCAGATAAAATTAAACGAACAGACTTTAAAAAAGTATTTTGGCTCGGCTTTCAAGCCCGTCGGTTTTTTCCCGCCGGAAATGGCTTATTCCAAGAAAGTGGCCGAAGCGGCGCAAAAATTAGGATATAAATATATTTTAGCGGACGAGATGGCATATCCCGATATTAATGTTAATAGAACTTACCAGGAAGCCCAGATGAAGACCGACAGAATTTATGAGATAAAAAATCTTAAAGATTTTTTTGTTTTTTTCCGGGAAAGAGATTTTTCTTTTAAAATTCTTTCGGCGCAAATCGGAACGGTGTCAATTTTGTTGCGTGAATTAGGGCAGAAATTATCCAAGGAAGAATATTTATTTACGGCTATGGACGGCGAAACTTTCGGCCATCACCGGCCGGGACTGGAGAAATTGCTTTTTGAAGTTTCCACTGACCCGCAGTTAAAAACAGTAAAGATTTCCGAATTAATAGCTTTGTTTTCCCAAAGAGAGGTTGTGGAGCCGAAAAATTCAACCTGGGCCCTGGTGCCAAGAGATTTAGCTAGAAAATTGCCTTATGCCCGCTGGGCCGACCCGGAAAATGAAATCCAGGTTCAGCAGTGGCAGCTAACCAACTTGGCTTTAAAAACCGTTAACGCAAAAAAAGACAGAAAAGCCAGAAATCTTTTAGATTCGGCTCTGCATTCCGACCAATACTGGTGGGCTTCAGCCCGGCCATGGTGGAGCTTGGAAATGATTGAAAGGGGAGCGAAGGAATTAAAAGACGCGATTTTGGCGGCTCCCGGCGCTTCTTCCAAGGATAGGAAAAAGGCTCAGGATTTATATTCAAAAATTATTTTTACCGGTTTTGAGTGGCAACGTTCAGGGCTGGTTGACGAAATTGCCCGCCAGGAAGACGAAGAAGTGCGGGAACGGCTAGAGGAAAAAGAAAAACTTTTTATTACAAAAGAAGAATACGAAAAGATGATTGAAACCTTGAGGGGGCAAATGTTTTCTGCCGCTAAAAACCAGGAATATCATAGAGCTTCCATGATTCAGGACAGAGTCAGAGAATTGGGCGAAGAAATGAAAAAAGAGAATTTTAATTCCTGATTTTTCCGATATATTTTAGATTTTTTTTGTTTTCTTTGTGTTATTATTAATTTAAATAGTAATATTTAAATGAAATTTTTTTCTAAACTTTATTCTAAAGGGTTTACTTTGCTTGAGCTTGTTATAGTTGTCGGCATTTTGGGCGTAATTGCTACTGTCGCTGTTGTTATTATTAATCCTACGCAAATATTAACAAGGTCGCGTGATTCCAATCGTTTGGGAGAATTGGCAAGCATAAACAAAGCTCTCCAGGTTGCTGAAGTGCAGGAAGTCGGCTCTTTTGGTAATCTTAATACAGTCTATGTTTCTCTTCCCGATTCTTCTCCGACTTGTTCTAACTTAAGTCTTCCTGCCCTGCCTTCCGATTGGTTTTATGCCTGCAGTTCTTCCACCAGCTATAAAAATATAGACGGCACGGGATGGATTCCCGTTAATTTCAAATCTATAAGCGTCGGCTCTCCTTTGCCTGTTCTTCCCGTTGACCCTGTTAACACCGTCGATGGCGGCCTCTATTACACTTATACTAGGGGTTCATGGATTCTAACCGCTACATTGGAAAGCTCCGATTATCAAGAAGAATATGCTACTGCCTACGGCACTTCGACATCTGTTTATGTTCTATCCACGAAAAATTCTATTTTTAATCCGGATGTTGAAAACGTAGTGCTTACTAGAGGTTCTTCAAGCGGGGGTAGCGTAGCTGTCGCAGCTTGTCCGGGGACAGATACTTCCTGCGGAACTTCGGCCGATAGCTGCATGAGTTGCGACAGTTTAGACAGTTGCGTGGGAACTACTTATAGAGATTATTATTGTTCCAGCCAGGCCTGTCTTTATACCGATTATCCGGGCGATGTTCGTTGTTTGCCGGGCCGTTATTGGGTCGGCGATTCCGGAAATTGGAGCGACAACGCTCATTGGGCAAGTTATTCGGGCGGCGCTGGCGGTTCTTCGGTTCCCACTGCGGCTGATGATGTTTATTTTAACGCCGATTCTTTTACTAATCCCGGGCAAACCGTAACCATCGATGTTCCGGCTAACACAAAAGATATGGATTGGACTGGAGTCACTAACAACCCGACTTTGGCCGGAACAGTAACTTCAACTATTTATGGTTCGCTGACTTTTGTTTCCGGAATGACCCAAAATTATTCGGGAAATGTTATTTTTGCGGCTACTTCCAGCGGCCAAACTATTTCTTTGGCCGGAAAAACCATACTAGGAAACACAAATTTCAATGGCAGCGGCGGCGGTTGGACGCTTCAAGATGATTTTAATAACGGTACCGCCACAACCACTTTAACAACGGGTTCTTTGAACACCAACAGCAAAGCTTTAAACACCGGTGTTTTCTATACTTTGGGCACTAATACCCGTTCGTTAACTCTCGGCTCAAGCCAGATTACATGTTCCAGCTCAACCAACGCCTGGAACATTTCAACAATTACCGGCTTAACATTTGATGCTGGAACTAGCTTGATTACCCTTACCGGAAATTCGCCGACTTTTACGGGCGGCGGAAAAACTTATTATGACGTGAGTTTCCCTAGCGCGGGGTTAGTATATTTGAACGGCTCTAATACTTTCCATAATTTAAACAGAACCGGTACAGCCGTTACCACTGGTAAAATTTATTTGGGTGGCAATCAGACAATCACGGGTATATTAACAATTGCCGGTAATAGTCCGGCAAATAGGGTTTTAGCTTATTCTGGCACCATAGGAACAGCAAGAATACTTACTGCCGCGGCAGTTGCGCTTTCCAATGTTGATTTTACGGATATTACAGCTGCCGGAGGAGCCTCTCCTTTTTCTGGTACCAGTATGGGCGATGCTTTGGGAAATTCCAATATTAATTTTGACGATTCTGTGGACCAGCATTGGCAAAACGCCAACGGAGGAACTTGGTCAACAGTAGCCAATTGGACATCAAGAGTGCCGCTTCCGCAAGATAATGTTTATATGGATAAGGCGTTTAACGCTTCAAAAACTGTTACCGCAGATGAGCCAAGATTGGGGAAGACAATTGATTGGAGCGGGGCGAGTGGAAATCCTACTTTTGCCATGAGTTCATTTGGGGTATCAAATTATGGTGGACTGAATTTAACCGGAGTGGGGACATTCAACCCAAATCAAGGATGGACTTTCGCGGGTAGAAACGCTACTTATAACCTTACTGCAAATTATTCAGCAAACAGGCATTTTCAGAATCTCACATCAAATATAATTGGGGGAACTTTGAGCGTGCAAGATGCTCTTTATTGTTATTTTTCCAGCCTGACTGTTAACTATGGAACCTTTACCACTAATTCTAATGTTGATGCTCAAGGATATGCTTTTTCGAGCGGAACCACTGTTAATATGGGTTCAGGAACTTGGATGTTTTATCCTTACGGAGGAACATTGTGGAACGCGAATTCAGGCGCAACAATAAATTCCGGGACGTCTTTAATATCAATACCGGGAGGAACTATTGCCGCAACTTTCGCCGGTGGCGGAAAAACTTATTATAATGTTGCGATAGCAAGTTCCTCTTGGCCCTTACAAATAAATAGTTCCAATTTTTTTAATAACTTGAGTATTAATGGCTCACCCAAATCGGTTAATTTTTCGGTTGGCACCACTCAGACCGTTAACGGAACTTTCGCTGCTAATGGTTCTATTGGTACTCCAATGACTTTTCGTTCAACGACTTCAGGCTCCAAATGGACACTTAACGCCGGAAGCGTCAGCACCTCTTATGTGGACGTAAAGGATAGCACTGGCAGCGGCGCGGCTGCGCCGTTTACCTGCGGAGCAACTTGCACAGATAGCGGTAATAATACCGGCTGGAGTTTTTGATGATTTTGCTTTCCGCGAATATTTATAAAATTATCAGGACTCAATAATTATTTAAAATTTAAATTTGCTATAATAATTTATATGGCGAAAATTGCAATTAATGGTTTTGGAAGAATCGGCCGATTATTATTCAGGCAGATTTTGAACGAAGATTCATTAGAAGTGGTAGCGATTAATGATTTAGGTGATATAGGAAATTTATCTTATTTATTAAAACACGATACTGTTTACCGGAATTTTCCCGGCGAGGTTGAGACAAAAATTAAGGGAAGCGAAAATTATTTAGTGGTTGATGGAAATGAGATAAGGGTTTTTCAGGAGAAAGACCCGCTTAATCTGCCGTGGGGAAAATTAGACATTGATGTTGTGGTTGAGTCTACCGGAATTTTTGAATCTTTTGAAAAAGCGAAAGTCCATATTACCGCCGGTGCAAAAAGAGTGGTTTTATCCGCTCCGGCAAAAGACACCGAAGGAACGGCCAACGGAAAAACGGTTTTGGTTAGCATCAACGAAAAAGAATTAAAAACCGCCGAATTAACATCAAACGGTTCCTGCACAACAAATGCCGTGGCTCCCGTGATGGCGGCTTTATCAAAAACTCCCGGAATAAGCAAGGCGATTTTAAACACTATTCACGCTTATACCGCCACCCAAAGTTTGGTTGATAGTCCGGTCAAGGGGAAAGATTTTTTGCGGGGTCGAGCCGGAGCTCAAAATTTAGTTCCTTCAACAACCGGAGCCGCATTGGCGGTGACGAGAGTTTTGAGGGATTTGGAAGGAAAGTTTGACGGCATTGCCATAAGAACGCCAGTGATTTGTGGCTCTCTGGCCGATGTCACTTTTATCGCGAAACGGAAAACTTCGGTTGACGAAGTGAACGAAGTTTTAAGAAAGGCTTCCGTTAATCCGGAAATGAACGGTGTTTTGGCGGTTAGCGAAGAACCGCTGGTATCTTCAGATATTATCGGCAGTGAAAACGGAGCGATTGTGGATTTATCTTTTACCAAGGTTGTGGATGGAGATTTGGTCAAAGTTTTGGTTTGGTACGAAAACGAGTGGGGATATTGTTCAGTGTTAATAAAGCACATTAAAAAAATTGTCGAAAATTTAAAAAAATAAAAATTGAGATGGCGAAAAAATGGGGCCGAAAATTCGGCCAGGAGGTAATATTAAATTTGTATGATTGCGACCCGGAAGTTATCCGTTCCGGTGAAAAATTAAAAGAGTTTGTAGATAGCGTTTGTAAGGTTATTGATATGACGAAATTTGGAGACACGATGTTACACCACTTTGGCCACGGGAAACCGCACACTTCGGGATATTCTTTAGTGCAATTTATTGAAACCAGCGCCATTGTCGGGCATTTTTCCGAACTGCGGAATTCAGCTTATATCAATATTTTTTCTTGTAAGCCGTTTTCCGAAACAAAAACCGTTAATTTTACTAAAAAGTTTTTCGGCGCTAAGAAAGTAAAAGCGAAAACAGTTTCGCGGGATTAATAAATTTTTATGATTATTTATCTGGGAGCCGACCACAGGGGATTTGAGTTAAAAGGGAGCCTTAAAAAATTCCTTTCGGAAAAAGGATATACGGTTGTTGATGAAGGGAACGACCGCTATGAAGAAAACGATGATTATCCCGACTTTGTCAGTTTAGTGGCCAAAGAAGTGGCCCAGGACCCAGACAACCGCCGGGGGATTTTGATTTGCGGGTCAGGAGTGGGCATAGACGTGGCGGCTAATAAATTTAGCCTTATTCGTTCGGCTTTGGCCAATACTCCGGACCAGGCATTTTCCAGCCGCAATGATGTTGACGCCAATGTTTTATGTTTATCAGCTGATTTTCTGGAAGAAGAAGATGTTAAAAAAATTACCAGCGTTTGGCTGCAAACTCCTTTTTCCGGAGAGGAACGGCACAAAAGAAGATTAGCGAAAATTAATGAAATAGAAAGAAGTAATCGGTAATAATATGTTAGTAATACCCGCTATCAACGAAACTGATTTTGCAGAAGTTTTAAAGAAAATTAAACTTGCCGAAAAATTCAGTGAATGGATTCATTTGGACGTTGTTGACGGCGAGTTTTCTTCCAACGTTACATGGAAAAAATCTGAAGAATTGAAGGCGGTTAGTTCCGGCCTGAAAGCCAGTCTGGAAGCCCATTTAATGGTGGAAAATCCCGAAGCCGTGATTAAGGAATGGGTAGCAGCTGGAGTTAAGAGGGTTATTGTGCACGTGGAAGCGGCTAATAAAGAAAAACTATCAAAGTTAAAAACAGGGGATTTTGAAATAGGGCTGGCGATAAATCCGGACACGCCGGTTGAAGACGTTGTTCCTTATCTGGAAAATTATAAATTTGTGCTAGTTCTAGGGGTAAAGCCGGGTTTGGCCGGCCAAAAATTCGACGATTCGGTTTTGGAAAAGATTAAATTTTTGAAAACGTATTTCCCAAATGTTATAATTGAAGCAGACGGCGGAATCAATTTAGAAACCGCTAAATTGCTTAAAGAAGCGGGAGCCGATATTTTAGTTTCAGCTTCTTATCTTTGGAGCAGTGAAAATCCCGAAGAAAGTTATAAAAATTTAGCAGCAATATAAAATTATGGCAGAATCTTACGATAAAAAAGTGAAGTTTTTGGAAGAGATGGCGAATAAAATTCGCCAAAAAATCATTGAAACTTTATTGGAAGCGGGTTCAGGGCATTCTGCTTCCACGCTCGGCAGCGCCGATATTTTTACCGCTCTTTATTTTTATATTCTTAATCACGACCCAAAAAGGCCTGATATGCCGGAAAGAGACCGGGTGGTTTTGTCTTGCGGGCATTATTGTCCGGTTCAATATGTAGCCATGGCTTTTGCCGGATATTTTCCGATTGAAGAGCTAAAAACTTTAAGAAAACTTAATTCGCGGTTGCAAGGACACCCACATTACGGCGTTTTGCCGGGTATTGAAGCGACCTCTGGGCCTTTGGGTTCAGGGCTTTCGCAGTCTATCGGCATGGCTTTAGCGGCGAGAATGAACAGAGAAAAACACCGGATTTATTGCATAACTTCCGATGGGGAGCAAGACGAGGGCAATGTTTGGGAAGCGGTAATGTTTGCCGGTAAAAACCGGATAAATAACTTAACGGCGATTTTAGACCGTAATAATATTCAGATTGACGGCTATACCGAAAACGTGATGCCGCTTGAACCTTTGCGGGATAAATACGAAGCTTTCAATTGGCACGTGCTGGAAGTTGACGGCCATAACATAGAAGCCATAATTGACGCCGTAAACGAAGCGAAAGCGATTTATGAAAAACCAACGTTGATTATTGCGCACACTATTCCGGGCAAAGATGTCGGGTTTATGGAGTGCGAATTTAAATATCACGGCGTGCCGCCGACGCCGGAAGAAGCCGTTTTGGCCTTAAAAGAATTAAGGACTTTGTGCGGAAAAATTCAAGAGGATTAATAAAAATAAAAATATGTTAAATCCACAAGTAAAACTTTCACCGGATATTTTTAAGGAGGAAATTAAAAAAGAACCGACACGTTTCGGATTTGGCGAAGGTTTGGTTATCGCCGGCGACGCCAACCCGAACGTTGTTGTTTTGTGCGCTGATATTACCGCTTCCACCCGCTGTGATGCTTTTCGCGATAAATTTCCCGACCGGTTCTTCCAAATGGGCATTGCCGAGCAGAATATGGCCGTGGTAGCCGTTGGTTTGGCCTTAAGCGGCAAGATACCATTCATCTCTTCCTATGCCACTTTTTCGCCTGGCAGAAACTGGGAGCAAATAAGAACTTTCGTGGCTTACAGCAACGCCAATGTTAATATTGCCGGAGCGCACGCCGGTATCTCCACCGGACCGGACGGAGCCACCCATCAGGCAACAGAAGATTTGGCAATTATGAGAGTTTTGCCGAACATGAGAATTTTTGTTCCCTGTGATTCCCTTGAAACTAAAAAAGCGACAGTAGCAGCAGCAAAAATTTGGGGGCCGGATTATATCCGTTTTGCCCGCGAAAAAACCCCGATTTTTACAACCGAAGACACGCCTTTTGTGCCGGGAAAAGCGGAAATTTTCTGGGAATCAGCAAAACCAAAATGCGCCATTATCGCTTGCGGGCCGTTGGTATATAACGCTTTGTTAGCTGCTAAAGAATTAGAAGAGGAGGGGATCGGAACGATTGTTGTCAATAATCACACTCTTAAACCAATAGATGAGAAAACAATTATTGACGTTGCAAAAAGATGTCGAACGGTTGTTACGGTGGAAGAGCATCAGGTTACTGGAGGTTTAGGCGGCGCGGTGGCGGAGGTTTTGGCTAAAAACTTACCGACGCCGATGGGCTTTGTGGGAATGCAGGATACTTTCGGGGAATCCGGACCTTTTGACCAGCTGATTGAAAAGTACGGAATGGGAGTTGGCGCTATCAAAGAAGCAGTCACTAAAATTGTAAAAAAGAGATAATCTTTTTGAAATATAAAAAATCTCCCGATAATATATCAGGAGATTTTTGTTTGCAAGTTTTAGGAATATTTTTTAACGGTGTTTTTAAGAGTTGACAAGAAAGTTTGGGGAAGACTTTCGGATTTTACCAAATAAGAATCCGCCCCTAAATCGAAAGCTCTCTTTTTGGTTTCCGCGTCGTCAAGGTTGGAAAAGACAATTATGGGAATATTTTTAAGTTCGGGGTTGCTTTTTGTTTTCTCTATGAAAGTCATCCCTCTTTCCGGGCTTAAAATCTTTTCGCCGTTTAAGGGCAATATCATATCAAGGATAACAACGTCGGGTTTTGAGGTTTCAACGGCTTCCAGGCCGGATTTCAGGCTTTCGGCACTGGATAGGTCATATTCAAATTCAGTATCCAAGCTAAGCACATCGCTGAAAAGCGACCTTAAAAGACTTTCGTCTTCCACAAAAAGGATTTTTATTTTTCTTTTTTCCATTTTATTTTATATATGAGGGCAGTTTTATAATAAATTTCGTTCCTTTGTCTTTTCCGTCGCTTTCTGCCGATATTTCTCCTTTGAGGCTGTCAATGATTTTTTTTACGTTATAAAGGCTTAATGAGCCATGGAAAAACTTTTCAAATAGCACTTTTATTTCTTCCCCGCTCATCCCAATTCCTGTATCTTTAATTTCGATTATAACACATTTGGTGTTTTCTTGTAAATTAATTGTAATGGTGGTTCCGCCGGTATTAACATATTTTTCGGCATTATCAAGAATTTTTTGAAAGACGATTGTCAAATGATGCTTGTCGGAATTAACAGTTATCGGTTCCTCGGCCCCTTCTATTTTGAAATAAAGATTTTTCTTTTCATAAGCGGACTTATGATTTTCGTTGTAAATATTTTCGATAAACTCTTTCAGATTAATTGGTTCTGGGTTGATTGATATTCCTTTTTCTGTTTCGAATTCAAGCGCCAGGAAGACATCGTTGATTAAAACGTTCATTTTTTCGGTTCCAGCCATAGCTCTATTGATAAGTTCTTTTTGTTTCTCCAGCGGGAATTTCTGAAAGTCGTCGGTTTGCCAGAAGCTCAAACAGCCCTTGATGATGGTTATAGGCCCTTTTAACTGGTGTCTGGCGATTTTTAAGAATTCATTTTCCATATTTATAAATATTATAACATCGTTTAATTCTTTTCGCATTATTGTTATACTGGGTTTATATGCCGGTTTTGAAGCTTTGGAGGAGGAATATGGCTGAATTTTTGAAGGAAGAGGAAAGGGGACAACAATAAAGAGTGAAGCTGAAGGCAGGCGATAAGTATTAATAAATTATGAATATAATATCCAAAACAAAATTTTTGTTCGTTTTCTTTTTGCTTTTCGGGGGCTGTTATCTTTCGATTTCTACCGCTTGCGCTGCTAATTCTACCTCTACTCCGCAGGATTTAAAAGATGCGATTAACGCAAAGAGCGCTCAACTCCAGCAAATTGATGCGGAGCGCCAGCAGGTTCTTGATAATCTTAACGCTTTAAATAAACAAACCGCCACGGTCCAAAAAGATATCACAAAAAATAATTACCAAATAAGCCAATTAAATCTTTCTATTCAGTCCAGCCAAATTTCCATAGAAAAAAATACACTAGAAATTGAATCTTTAAAAAATGATATTGCCGACATTCAAGCGAAAAGCGATGCCGAAAAAGCCGCTATTATTAATTTGTTAAGAGAACTCAACGAGAAAGAAGACCAGGGGTTATTGACTATTTTTTTAAAAAATCAGAGTTTAGCCGACAGTATTTCCGAAACCCAGAATTTAACAGATTTAAATTCTGGGTTGACTACAGATGTAGCCAGTCTTGCCGATCTTTCCAACCAGCAAACTCAAAAACTTAGTCAAATTTCAGCAACAGAAAAAGATCAAGAATCGCAAAAAGTTGATTTAAACAATAAGAAAATAATTGTTCAGGGGCAAAAATTAGAACAGCAAGCCCTTTTGGCCGCAAATAAAACACAGGAAAAAGTTTATCAGCAAAAAATTACGGAATTGGAAAAAATGCAGGCGGCTGTTGGCGCGGAAATTGATAAAATTGAATCGGATTTAAGAAAACAGATTGACCCGACTATCTTGCCGACGGCTAGGCCAGGGGTTTTAGGTATGCCTTTAAAGTGCGATTTAAAACAAAATTTAACCCAAGGCTACGGAAGCACATCTTTTGCTCAAACAAGTGGTATGTATGTTAATAATTTTCATAACGGGATTGATATAGCCACGCCTAAAGGAACCGATGTTTATGCCGCAGAAAGCGGCCGAGTTTTAGCTATCGGAAATACTGATAAATATTGTCCGCCGGTCCGTTATGGCAACAAAATATATGGTGGTTCTTACGGAAAATATATTGTTATAAAACACGACGATAATCTTTCAACTTTATATACCCACCTTTCTTTACAAGTGGTAAAAGTCGGCGATATAGTAAATAGGGGAGACTTGATTGGGTATACGGGAATGACTGGTGCAACCACAGGCCCACACCTTCATTTTACGGTTTATGCAAATATTTATGGCGCTGACAACAAGCTATTGTCTCCGGAAATAAAAATGAGTAATACCTGCGGCCCGCAGCCCTATGGAGCCACTTTAAACCCTTTGGATTATTTATAACTCCGAGAATTTATTTGATTTAAAATAATTATGAAACAGAAAATATTATTTTTATTATTAATTCCGACCTTTTTAATTATTTTTTCTTTTTCTAAATTTTGTTTGGCGGAAGCCAATGTTTCTAATGTTCCGAGCGCGGAAAAAATACAGACTTTAATTCCTAAACCACTGACCGATTTATTTAACACGTTCGGCAATGTACACATTGATTTTTCCAAGATGCCATTTATGAACCAGGTCGTAAACGCCATTCCTAAGTCCGGCCAAAGCGTGGCCAATGACTTTAATTGGCTGACAAACGGCTTGGGGGCTATAAATGACTGGCTGAAGGTCAATGTCGGGCTAAATATCATTATGGTGGTTAAAACAGTCGGAGAATTTTTTGTGTGGGCGTTTCAAGGAGTGGCTAATTTAATCAGAATTGGATTATCTTTTGTGAAATAATTAAATTTAATTCTATTTTTTTATTAAATTAATTAGAATGCGAGCGACCAGAAGCAGGAATAGATAATATGGGCTTGAAGAGACACAAATGTGATTAAACATAGGTTATTAGCTAAAGGTATTTGTCGTAAAACAGATATTGTGCGACAGATACAATCTTTGAAAACCTTTGGAAAATCCCTGCTTCCCTGCTAATCTATATAGACTGTTATGGCGTATGAAAATTTACAAAATTTTAAAGATTCGAGCGGTTATGAGATAGAAGGCGCGTGGTATCCCCGCGTGACCAAGATTATTGAAATTAAGGCTAAACCGGCGCTTTACCGTTTTTACGCGGAAATGGGAAATTTTAATGCCGGAGAAGCGGTCAAGAAAAAATCGGCTACCGAGGGGACCCTGATTCACGAAACGATAGAACAATTTTTCGTCGGCAAGTCCCCCGTCGTTGACCCGACAATTGCTCCGGCGGTGGAGGCGTTTTTAAAATTCCGGGAGAATAATAATATTCAGGTTGACGAGCAATATGTTGAAAAACAAATTGTAAATTTTAACGAACGCTACGCCGGCACTTTAGACGCCTTGGCGTTAATTAACGGCAAATTTGGGGTTCTGGATATTAAAACTTCTCAATCAATATATAAAGACTATAATCTTCAAACTTCGGCTTATATGGCAGCCTTGCACGAAGATTTTAAAAATATTCAGACTCGCTGGATTTTAAGAATTGACCAGATAAGAAATTGTTTAAATTGCGGCGCGATTCTTCGCGAAAAAGGCGGCCGGCGAAAGATAAGGTTGCCTTGGGCGTCAGGCATTGGGCATGGTATAAAAGCTAAGAATTGCACACACCAATGGTCGGCGCTTAAGGGCGATATTGAATTAAAGGAATTCCCCTATTGGCAGGCGGATTACAAAGCATTTTTAGGAGCAAAGAAACTTTGGGAGTGGGAAAACGAAGTTTTCCTCAAACAGGTAAAATATTTATAATTTTAGAAATAAAAAGCCCGTCCAAGTTTTGTTCTTGGGCGGGCTTTATTATAAATGTTCACACTCTAAAAATATTCATTTTCAGTTTTGCTTTTTTGTGGTATTCCTCAAGAATCCTAATGAGCTCGGGGAAAGTCATGAATCCATGGTCCAGAGATTCTTGTAATTGCCTGATTGCGTCCTTAGCTGTGTCTTCAGCTTGCTCCTTATTAATTGCCAGTTTTTCGTCTACACTTTTCGCTCTTTTGCCGCAACCACTACACATAGATAGCCTCCTTTTTTGATTTTGAGTTATTTTTTTCGGGAAAAAACAAGCGCCGGAAAAACAAAATAAAAAAGATAGTCGCGCAAACCGGAATTAATAATATCCACGGGTTCAGAAAAGCAAGCGTTCCCCAAAACATTATAAAGCAAACGCCGTATATCCAGAGAAATTTTTTCAGCCTTCTTGCATCCATATTCCCTCCTTTTTTTGTTTGATTGTTAAAGGACCGCTTTATTTGTTAAGAGTATTATACTAATAAATGAAATTTAGGCAAAAATAAAAAAACCCGCAGGGAAAAAGGAAACCCTGCGGGTGTTGTGAAAGTGAACAAGAGAAATGGTGGCTGCGCCAAAATTGATGCGATAGCCGCAGACGAGCTTAGTCTGGGGAGGACCGCCCGTCGTTTTCAACGTAATCTGCGAATGATCGTTTTTGCGCACATGGTTTTAGCCGAATTTTTGCTTTTAATCAATTTTCAATGCGGCTATACCAGCTGACTTTAACTGTTTTGGACGCAGACCACCATTTCTCCTGAATATTTTTAAAGAACTAATCTTTAAGAAAGACGCCCGCTTTGTTTTCAATAAGCCAGCATCCAGCTTAAGGTATTTATTTTATAAATATATTTTGTTTGTGTCAACTATCGCCTATTGATTGGCGGAAGAACATTTTTCGATAATTATCGGCGCTTTGGTGTTATTTTCGCGGGCGAACAAACAACCCAGGCCGAAGCTCAGAGAAATTATTAAAATCAAAAACAGGGCTATTGTGATATTCCTTTTGTTGTCGCTGAGGATTTCTTTTAATCTTGACATGATAGGCATGTATAATATATACTTTTTTTATAAATTATGGCACATACAAAAGCAAAAGGATCTTCTAAATTAGGCAGAGATTCCATATCAAAACGTTTAGGAATTAAACGGAACGACGGCCAGTTGGTAAAATCCGGAGAAATAATTATCCGCCAGAGAGGCACAAAGTATTTCCCGGGCAACAATGTCCGCCGGGCAGGAGACGACACTATCTACTCAACAAAAGCAGGGTTAGTTGAATTTAAATGGAAAAGACATGTCCACTTTGACGGCTCCAGACGCTCTATTAAGATTGTGAACGTACGTCAACCTTAATTTTCCCTTTGATCCCCTTCCCCAGTCCTATTTCTATAAAATGCTCGCCGAGCGCTTTAATTGGCTTTTCTAAGATAATTTTGAAGTCCTTGATTTCTCCTTTTATCTCTTTGGATATTTTCTGAAAAACTTCGGAATTTTTCAGAGCTTTCTTTATTTCAGGAAGACCAATGGAGCCGAAAACTTGTTTATTTTCGCCGGTTTTAAGAGACAGCTCAAGCTTGAATTTTTTAAGCTGATTAACGATTTCTTTGAGATTGGCGGTGATTTTATTTTCTTTTTCCGCTGAAACAGTTTTTTGCCGGTTGAGATTTTCGATATTTTCTTCGGTTCCCAATTTGGCAAGATTTTTCGGAATTAAGAAATTTTTAGCGTATCCGGATTTAACTTCTTTAACTTCGGATTTTTTTCCCAATCCTTTAACATCTTCTAATAATATTATTTTCATATTAATTTTTTTTAGTTATTATTTAATTTCTGACTTTATAACCTCTAATGCTTTATCCAATTGCGGGTCGCGGCTGTTTTTGGCGTCATCGGCGGTTATCTGGACCGTGATATCCGGAACCAACCCTTTCTTGTCTATGGCTTGGCCGCTTGGTGTGAGCCATTGAGCGATGGTTACTTTCATTTCCGAACCGTCGTCGAACTTTTTAATTTCCTGAACGGTTCCTTTGCCGAAAGTTTTATCTCCAATTAATTTGACTTGGCGGTCGTCTCTTAAGGCTCCAGCTAAAATTTCGGATGCCGAAGCCGAACCGCTATCAACCAAGACAACTACCGGCAAATTAACTAAAGCGCTGTTACCGGCGGCTTTCAGAACGTCTTCCTGCCCGTTGCTATAAGCTTCTTTGGTGACGACATCGCCGTTATTTAAGAACCAGCCGGCGATATTGGTCGCAGCGTCTAAATATCCTCCCGGATTGCCCCGAAGGTCTAAAACTATGCCTTTTGCGCCTTCCAGCATGGCCGGAAGAGCGGCTTTGTAGAAATCAAGGGAGGCGCTCTCATTAAAGCTATAAAGATGCATATAGGCGATTTTTCCCGGTTTCATTTCCCAATCAAGAGTCGGGACGGTAATGGTGTCTCGAACGATTGAAAAATCTTGCGGCGTATTCCAGCCGTCTCTTAAAATGGAAAGCTTAACGGTCGTTCCTTTTTCGCCCCGGATTATATTTACGGCTTCTTCGACTGTCGCTATAGTGTCGGTTGAGGTGGCGTTAATTTTTAAAATTTTATCATTGGCTTTAAGGCCGGCTTTGTAGGCCGGAGTGTCTTTTAATGGGGACACAATAATTAATTGGCCGCTTTTAATATCAATTTCAGCGCCGATTCCCCCGAAATTTCCATTTAAGTTTTGGTCAAAACTTGTAGCTGCAGTTGGCGGAAAGAAAACAGTGTAAGGGTCGCTGCCTGAATTTACCATGCCGCTGATAGCTCCGTAGAGCATTTGCTGGTCGGTGACGTTTTTAGAACGAAGATAATTTTGGCGAAAGGTGTCCCAAGCTTTCCAAAATAAAGAAAAATCAGCGGATATTTCCGGATTGTCCTTATAAAGGATTTTTGCTCCGGTTTTATTGATTCCGCTCTGAAATCCCAAAAAATAAGTTACTCCGATAACAATGACTAATCCGAGGATCAAACCACTACTTTTGTTGAAGATTTTTTTAAATTCCATAATAAAAAGATTTTATCTCAAAAATTAGAGAAAAGCAAACTTAGACAGATTTTCGTAATCAGGGCCGTTGTGTTTGAGCTGCGACTCCATCAAATCAAGCGTTTGGGCTTCAAAAGGCAAAGAAAGCGGGGCTAATATTTTATCAGAGAGGCCACTGAGGGTGGTAGAAAACCGCACGAGCGTGATGTGGGCGCTGAAAGGCCGGTTTTCGCGGTGGAATTTTACTCTTTCGTCAACAAGCCGGTCTTCAAGTTTCGTTTTTAATTCTCCCAAGATTTGGGATGTCTCTTTGTCGGCCATTGCCCAAACCATGCGGGCGGGTTTGTCCGGCGGAAAATAACTTATGCTTTCGAAATTTATTTCTGGTTTTTCAAATTCCCTTGCCGTTTCTTTGATGGCTTTGAGGATAGGACCAATGGCTTCATCGGGCTGTTCACCAAGGAAAGTAAGAGTTAAATGCCAGTCTTCTCTTGATGAAAAACGGGGCGAGCCGCTGGTTAAAAGCGGCTGGATTTTATCCATTTTTTGGCTTATGATGCGCTTGATTTGCTCTGGCAAATTTATGGCAATAAAGAGTCGCATAGAATATAATTAGAGTATAAAGTATCCGGAATTAAGTATAAAGAGACAAGAAAATGCCTATTGATAAAGACTATCTGAACACTATTAGGGAGCGGATGAAGACCAATAGAATTCACAAGAAATTCCAGATGGTTGGTTTGATGATTGCCGAGATACTCCAAGATGACAAGCATAAGGCACTTTACATGCGGCTGGCAAAAAAACATAACGAGCAGGATTTGATTATTTTAGCCAGAGACGTTGCGGAAAGAAGGAGCATTCAAAACAAGGGCGCGTATTTTATGAAAGTTTTGCAGAGCAAAAACGAAGAGCTGAAAAAAGCGAAAGATTTAAAAACTGCTGCTTCTGCTAAAGCTACTACTGACATTAAGGCTTTGGCGCGCAAGCCAGCGAGCGAAGAAGATATATATTAAATAACAATGAAAGTTTTAACTATAAACAACAAAACAGACGAAAAATTTTTGCGCAGGAAAACGCATAATTTTGATTTTTCCAAAGCCGACAAAATCGAGATTCGGGAAATGATAAAAAACATGCGGGTGGCGATTAAAGAAAATAAAGGCGTCGGTTTGAGCGCCAATCAAATCGGTTCGGAGTGGCGGCTTTTTATCGCCGAAGTTCCGAGCGATGAAGGCAAGCCGAAATTTTACGCGGTTTTTAATCCGGAAATAATTAAAGCTTCCAAAGAGAAAACTATTCTTGAAGAGGGTTGTTTGAGCGTGCCTGGCGCATGGGGTTTGGTGGAAAGGCCGGAGCAAATAATTATTACCGGCTTGGATAAAAACGGCAAAAAAATAAAAATAAAGGCCTGGGGTTTGCAGGCGCGGATATTCCAGCACGAAACCGACCACTTGAACGGAATTCTTTTTATTGACCGAACAAAGAAGGTTTATAAGGCAGAAACCAACGATAAAGCTGATGAAAGACTTTAAATATATTTTCTGGGGCACGCCGGATTTTGCGGCGATTATTTTGGAGAAGCTCGTGAAAGCGGGTTTTTTGCCGGAAGCGGTTGTTTGCAACCCTGACCGACCGGTTGGCAGGAAAAAAATTATTACTCCCCCGCTGGTCAAACAACTGGCGTTGAATAACAAAAAATGGCAAACTGAAATTTTACAGCCGGAAGAATTTACGGAAGATTTTAAGCTTCAGCTTTCAGGCCTGAAGCCGGATTTTTTTGTTATTGCGGCTTACGGGAAAATTATTCCCAAAGAAATTTTGGAAATTCCGCGGCTGGGAGCGGTTGTTGTTCATCCTTCGCTATTGCCGAAATACCGCGGCGCTTCACCGATACAGTCGGTTATTTTAAACGGCGAGAAAGAAACCGGAACGACTTTGTTTTTGGCAGACGAAAAAGTTGACCACGGAAAAATATTGGCCGCCAGTGCCTTGCTATTGGAAGCGAACGATAATTACGGATCTTTGCTAAAAAAATTGGCGGAATTGAGCGGAAATTTGTTGGTGGAAAAATTGCCGAAATTTGTGAAAGGCGAAATCACTCCCCTGGTCCAGGACGAAGCTCAAGCCACTTACACTAAAAAATTTATTACCGAAGACAGCTATGTGAATTTGGAAAAAGACGAGCCGGTGGTTATTGAAAGAAAAGCGCGGGCTTTGAATCCGGAGCCGGGAGTTTGGACAAATTTAAACAGCAAAAGAACTAAAATTTTGGAAGTAGAGCTGACGCCGGACGGAAAAATTAAACTGAAAAAAATTCAATTCGAAGGTAAAAGGCCGACAATATTTAATTAATAAAACAGGTAAAGGTCGAGCGTTTAAAAAAATAAATAAAAATAAATTTAAAATTATGAAAAAAATAGCATTAATTTCCGTTTTGATTTTTGTGCCATTGTTGTCGTTTGCGGCAATAAGCGTTCAAAAAAATAGCGACGGGGCGATTCTTACAACTTCAAGCAATGTTTATCAGGCCGGAAAGTCAATAAATGTGCTTGAGGAAAAGACCGGTGGTTTTTATGTGGCGGGCGGCTCGGTTTCTTTAGCCGCAACTTTGGATAAGGATGCTTTTATCGCAGGTGGAAGCGTTAATATGGCTTGCAGGATAGGCGGCGATGCTAAAATAGCCGGTGGGAATGTGAATATAAGCGGCATGATAGATGGCGAAACAATGATTGTCGGAGGTCAGGTTGAAATAGCTCCTTCGGCGGTTATAAAAGGCGATTTTCTCGCTGCTGCCGGAGTGCTAGATATCAAGGGTTCAATTAATGGTATTGCCAAAATCGTTGCCGGCCAAGTTTATATTTCCGGAAATTTGGAAAAAGATGCCAGCATTACGGCGAAAAAGCTAATCATTGAAAGCGGCGCGGTTATAAACGGAAACATAAATTATCACGGCAACCAAGAAGTTGTGGTCAACGACGGAGCAAAAGTGAACGGCAAAATAAATTTCACTAAAATTGAAGTCAAAAACAAAATGGGCATGGGCGGCGTGATTGCTTTCTTCACTATCGCCTATTTGATTAAGCTGCTATCGATGCTTGTCGCGGCTCTTGTTCTGTTCTTCTTGTTAAAGCGGAATATTGTGAAGCTTAGCGTTGAAGCAGTTAATAATTGCTGGAAAGAATTACTGCGGGGATTTGTTTTACTGATAACTGTTCCGGCGGCGTCAATTATTTTGTGCGTAACAATATTTGGCTCAATGGTCGGAGCTGTGGGAATGTTTTCTTACACCCTTTTGCTTATTCTAGCGGCGGCATTTTCGGGAATTGTCAGCGCGGAACTTCTTAATCGATATGTTTTCCGCAGAAGCGATAAGTCCTTGAATTGGCAAATGGTTGTTTTGGGAACAATTATATTCGGACTTTTGATACTTATTCCGGTTCTGGGTTGGATTGTCCAATTCGCGATTTATCTGATTGCGCTCGGAGCAATTTCAAAAATGCTCTACGATAAGGTCAAAACGTTGGCACAGTAGCGTTCAAACGAAAAGCCCCGCTTTATCGCGGTATCGCGGGGCTTTGGTTGTGAAAAGAGTTGAAAAAAACGCGAAAAAGTTGTAAGTTTTGGGTTGGAGGTTGTCAGTTAAATTGCGGGATCGTCTAATGGTAGGACACATGCCTCTGAAGCATGGTATCTTGGTTCGAATCCAGGTCCCGCAGCCAGCTTGAGATAGGTTATCGCGCACGAGTCGCGCTAGTTTACATATTCTGTAATAACGATACAATCAAAACATGGAAGAACAAGAATATGAATATCATGTAGTCTTGGCGAAGCCGACCGAGGCGGAAATCGAAGAAAAACAGAAGGCTGGCTGGGAGGTTTGCGATGCTCCTGAAGGTGCTATAGGTAGTGACTTGGAAAAAGAGCCAACCTACGCTCATTCCAAGTTCTACTTCAGAAGGAAGGCAGTATCATAATTCATCTATGATTTTTTATTACATAATTCTTGGAATCTTGGCCGTTATTATTATAAGTATTTACTCCGATAGATCGCATAACGCACATAAAGACATCGGCTTTTATTGGATTGTTAGCCTGTTTCTAACCATAGGATTAGGAGTTTTAGGATATACGGAAGCTTCCTATTTTTTTGGAGGCGCCGCTATCTTTTTATGGCTATTTGGAGACAAACTTAAATTCAAATAATCTGGACTCGAGACGCGTCAAGATATTGGAATAAAACTACTTTGAATCACCTTACAGGACTTGACCAGTAATAGTTCTAGCTCAAGTCGGCCAGCAAATAAAATTTAAATAGTTTATAATTTAATTATGGACGATCCTATTGGTTTTTCTAGAAAGTTAGTAAAAGGGAGAATTGCCGAAACATTGTTCGAGCAGATGTTCAGAGATGCTGGTGGGTTCACAATTTTAGCATTTGGATATGAGAGCGTGCTTCCAGAATTAGCTCATCGCCAACATGATATGCAGGCAGAAGAAACCATGGAGATTATTCGCAGAGCGCCTGATTTTGCTGTGATTAATAATAAATCACACGAAGTCCGTCTCATTGAAGTGAAATATATGATGAACCCTGATTCAAGCTGGATTCTTAGGGACGCTCAGCGTATGTATGAGTCTTGGAAGCCGTCGTACCTCTTTCTTGCGACTCCTGTTGGATTCTTTTTGAATAAAGCAGAGCACATCGTTGAACGTAAGGGAGTGATGGATAGACTCAACGATCCACAAATCCCCAACGAGTTACAAGAAAAATATATTAGCCTTTTGAACCAGTTTATACCTCCAATATCGACTGAAGCGGACTAGCCCACTAAGACCATCAAAATCTTCAGAACATCGTTCCATAAGGCCAGCAAATTTCGGTATCGTTTGAAAAGATAAATCGTTATACAAAGTAAGGAGTGTTTTGTTTTGTCTGATTTTTATAATATTTATATGAACATAGAACAACGTTTTAAAGAAGTTCAAAAGGCACTGGAGGCTTCAAAAGTAAAAAATTTTATTGAGGTTAAGTTGAGAGTGGCAAGAATGTGTCTTTTTTTGCGCAAACGGCGGAAAAGGTTCGGGCTGTTTATTATTTTGGGTTGGCAGAAAAAATGGAATGAATACGCAACTACTCCCGATATTTCCCAGGATATTTTTACTAAGTGTCATGTCAATATTATGTCGCCGAGCCAGAAGCTGACAGCTCAAGCGCGCAGGAATCAGCGCAAAATCGTAAAAACTATAAACTTTGACGGAGCGATATTAATAAATGCGGCCGGCGATGTTTTGCATTCCGGAGCGATGATTGAAGATTTGAAACCAAGAGAAGCGGCGGAAAAAATAAATCCCCGGCACAACTCCCCTGACTTGTCTTCGCGCTTTGGTTTTAAACAAAAAGTGCATATGCGGCATTTAGCGGCGATAACTTCTTCTTTCGTTTTCAAGGGAACGACTGTTTTTACGATTTCCGAAGAAAGCGGACATCTTCATATGTTTGAGAACGGAAAAATTCTCTATTCAACTATTGAGCAAGAGCGGGCTTAAACTTCAAAAACTTGGCCCATCTCCGGAATATTAACCGATAAAAATGGGTATGCTTTTTTTACTAAATCTCTAAAAGCTTCGGCTTGGGGCAATTCTGTATGAATTAAAAATAAATTTTTAAGTCCTTTCGCGTGGTCGATATAAGACAAAAGATCTTTCTGGTCAGCGTGAGCGCTAAGCTCGTCAAGCGTGATTATTTTTGCTTTTACAGAATAACTATCGCCAAAAATTTTAACCGGACTCAGGCCTTCCTGTATTTTCCTACCTAACGTATTTTCTGCCTGATATCCAGCTATCAAAACAATGCTATTCGGATTGCCGATATTCTCTTTTAAATGATGCAAAATTCTTCCGCCCTCCATCATCCCTGAACCGGCGATAACTATAAAAGGGCCGGGCAGATTGTTTAAAGCTTTTGATTCTTCGGTGGAACGGGTATAAGTTATATTTTTTGCGGAAAACGGCGATTCATCATGACTGCCGAAATCTTTCCATGATTGTTCGTCAAAATATTTTGTATATTTGAAAAAAGCCTGAGTAATGTTTTCCGCAAGCGGACTGTCAATGTAAATCGGCAAAGAAGGGACAGCTTTTTGGTTGATAAGGTTATGGAAAACATAAATAAGCTCCTGGGTACGTTCCAGAGAGAAGGCAGGAATAAGTATTTTACTTTTTTTGACGAAGGCTTCGGTGATAATTTTTTTTAATTGGCCGGCTAAATCCGCTATCGGCTTGTGGAGCCGGTTGCCGTAAGTGCATTCCAAAATGAAAGATTGGACGTCTTCTTTGATGTATTCCGGAGAACGCAAAATAGGCAAATAGGGCCTTCCCAAATCCCCTGAAAATGCCAAAGTTTTTACGACACCATTTTCTTTAATTTCTAATAAAGTTATCGCGGAGCCTAAAACGTGCCCGGCGTCGTAAAGTTTAAAACGGATATTTTCGTTTAATTGTGTCCATTGGTTGCTAAAGCTAAAATAGGAAATTTTTTCAAAATGGCCGAGAGTTTTTTCCACGTCTTCTTTCGTGTAAATCGGAATAATGGGACTTTCTCCCCTTTTTAAATGCCTGTTGAAATATGCCGCATCCTGCTCCTGAATTGACGCGTAATCTTCTAAAATATATTGCGCTATATCCGCCGTCGCGTCAGTGCAATAAATTTTCCCTTGGAAGCCGTTTTTTACCAGGATAGGCAATATTCCGCAGTGGTCTAAATGGGCATGAGAAAGAATAACAGCGTTTATTTGATTGGCCGGAAAAGGAAGATTTCTGTTCAGCTCGTTAGAAATTTTTCTTTGGCCTTGGTACAAACCGCAATCCAAAAGTAAATTATATCCTTGCGATTCTATCAAATGTTTTGAACCGGTTACGTTTTGGGCAGCGCCGAAAAAAGTGATTTTCATTTTATTTTTTATTTTGATTATTAATATTATTGAGCGGCGTCAGTAAACACCACTAATCTTTGGGAATAGCTTAATTGGGACGAATTCCAGGTGCCTTCGCAGGTAATAAGGTTGAGATGAACGCCGCCGTCTGCGGACGTGAAAACATCAGTGGCGTCTGCTGTTGGATTGTAGCTGCGGCTTTCGCGAACCACAAAAGCGATAGATTCTCCTTTATTATTTTGAACATAAAGTTTGTCCCCTGCTTGTAAATCGCCCAAATTACTAAACACGCCTGGCTTCGTTAATACTCCTCCGCGTATCTGAGCAACGTGTCCAGTAACAATGGCGTTGCCTTTCTCACCTGGTCGCGGACTGCCCGTGAACCAGCCGACATCAGTAATATTGTTTGGTATTTCCATCGTTCCATCGGGTTTGAGACCGTTGTATTGAAAACCGGCGTCGATGTTGAGTTTCGGAATTATGAGGCGAACCGGAGAGCCATCTTCGCTACTCGCAATTACTATGCTTGTTGTTGCAATTGAAGCAGTGGTTGTTGATGTTGAGACAATCGCTGTTCCGGTCGCATTTTGTGATTGCAGCGTAAAGATTGGAGTTTGTTGGACAACAGCGGCGTTAATTTTTCCCCTGGAAATAGGGCCGAAAAAACCGGCTGAAGGAAAAATATTTAATGATGTTTGCCAGGCCGAAAGAGCGTTTTTGGTAAGAGAGCCGAAGTAACCAGTTGGAGTAGAGATTTTTAAAAAGCCGTCGGCGATTAAAAATTTCTGCAGAGCGGAAACGTCATCGCCGTTAATTCCTAAATAAAGGTTTTGGGTAAATGTGAAATTTGTTGCGGCCGCGGCGGATGAGGGATTTTCTGCGCGCACAATATTTTCATTTGTAGAAAACACAGAAATACAAATTAATAACGCGATAAAAAATATTTTATTGAGCATTTTTACCATAGTATCATTATGTCATAGATTCCGATTTTTGGTATCGTTTAAAAAGGTTAATCGTTATATATAAAGTATGAGATATTCAATGCGTTATATAATAGCGACTTTATTGTTTACTTTTACAGCGTTATCGCCTGCACTGGTTATGGCTCAGAGCGATTCTGGGAGCGTTACTCCGCAACAAATACGAGGATATCGGGGCCAATCAAGCGGTTCGCAGGAAAAAATTAATGCTTTAAACAGTACGGCTAATGCTACCGTGCTGATGCCGGTTTTGTTTGGCGTCGGGGTTAAAGATATTTCACCGAACTTTGGAGACCCGCGCGACGGCGGAGCGCGTACGCACCAAGGCGAAGACATTATGGCAGTGAAAGGCACGCCAATTGTTTCGCCGACAGCGGCGGTTGTGTTGCACACTGAAACGGGTGTGGACGAGGGCAATGCTGTCTATACGGCAAATCCGGGCGGCGAGACGTTCGTTTATATGCATCTTGATAGATTCGGCGAGGGTGTGGTTTCTGGAGCAGTTTTGCAACCGGGTTCTCTTATCGGCTATGTTGGCAACACCGGCAATGCTTCCGGCGGAGCGGCGCATTTACATTTTGAAATACATAACAGTTCTGGAACGCCGACCGACCCTTTTCCAAGACTTACTGCTGAATTTTCTCCGGCGCAAAAAAATTCATTTTTAACGGCAATATTAACGCAGACTTCTGATCCAATTGCGCTTTCACAATTTTTGGTGAAAAATTTTCGTTCTGCTTTTACCGCAGATGAACAAATTGGCATTACATTGCCGTTTTTGATTACAGATGCATTGGCAACGGTTCCGGCGGTTTCAACAATACCTTCCAGCGACGCTAGTAGCATTTCGCCAACAGTTTCGGCAGATTCTCTTCCGGCTGGAGACCTTGATGTCGGTTCTTCGGGAGCGGCGGTTATTGCTTTGCAAAAATACTTAATACAAGCGGATTCGGGCGCTAAAGCGGAATATCTTGGCAGGTCAGGAGCGACTGGATATTTTGGAGTAATTACAAAAGCGGCATTAGTGGAATATCAAAAAGCAGTTGGCATAACTCCCGCAAGCGGATATTACGGGCCGGTGACACGGGCGTATATCACGACCAATTCTATTGCAGGAGAGACACCACAGTCGTCTACCACGAGCAGTTCTACTACCAACAGCAGTATTGTGGCACTGGCGCGAGATTTATACCGAGGCATTAATAACGAAGATGTGCGCACGCTACAAAAATTATTGAATGCTAATGAATACACAGTCGCATTAACTGGCGCCGGCTCTCCGGGGAACGAGACGACAATTTTTGGCGCGGCAACAGAAGCCGCGGTTATTAAATTTCAGGTTGCTCACGGCATATCGCCAGCGGCAGGATATGTCGGGCCGCTTACCCGCTCGGCGCTGGCGACTCTTTAATTTTGGCTTGTTGGTGTCCCCTATTCCGACCACAAAAGAAGCTTTATAATAATTAAATGGATAATATTCCAACACAAACAATTTGCCCGTCGTGCCACGCTTCTGTGTCTGCAACAGAGAATTTTTGCCCGCATTGCGGGAAGAAATTAAAAGAACCGCCGGTTTCAACCTCTATCGGACGGCAAATCTTTGTTTATTCGATAAGTTTTTTCCTGGCTCCGTTTGGCCTGGGTTATGCGTATAAATATTTAAAACAGCCTGACCCGAAGGCAAAACGAGTTGGCATTATTGTTATTTTGCTGACGATTTTAGCCATAGCGATTATGATTTGGAGCACCTACGCATTTACGAAATGGGAATATCAAGGGATTAATTCAATTTATTAATAACGGAAGGCAAAATTAAAAAAGAACCGGAATTTTCATTCCAGTCCTTTTGTTTTAAGGGGCGCCCGGGTTTGTAAAATTAAAAGAATAACGCTAAAATATAACCAAAATATGGATAAATTATATACAAATCTTAAAAAATTGAAGGCGAAAGCCGGAGAGGTGGAGTTTGAGGCGGAAATACCTTTGGAGATTCTGGAGAAGAAATCAGTTGAGGTTTTAGCGGCAATCGCTCTTGATTTCGAGTTGCCGGGCTTTCGAAAAGGAAAAGTTCCGGAAGACATGATCGAGAAAAACGTGGACAAGATGCGCGTTTTTGAAGAAGCCACGGACGCTGTGCTTTATGACGCTATTAACGAAATAATTGCCGACGAAAAATTGACAATTATCGGTTCTCCGCAGATTACCATAACTAAAATTTCGCCGGGCAATCCAGTTAATTTCAGAATTGAGATGGCGTTGATGCCGAAAGTTTCACTCCCCGATTATAAGAAAATCGGTCAAACTATTGCCCAAAAAGAAAACAATATGGAAGTTAGCGAAGCGGAAGTTGATGAAGCTATTAAAAATATCCAGAAAATGTTCGCATCGGCCGGCAAAGAGCCGGGCAAAGAAGGCGAACCGGAAAAATTGCCGGAAATAAACGACGAATTTATAAAGCAATTCGGGCCGTTTAAAAACATAGAAGAATTCAGGGCGGAATTCAAAAAACAGATTGGCGAAGACAAAAAGATAAAACTCAAAGAATTTAAACGCGATGAAATAATTAAGGAAATAATAAAAAATAGTAAAATCGAAATACCGCCAATGTTGATAGACCAGGAATTTCAAAGATTCATTCAGGAGCGCGACAAAAGCCTTGCAGAAGCCAAGCTATCGCTTGAAGATTATCTGAAGAAAGCCGGGAAAACAAAAGAAGTTTTGGAAAAAGATATGCGAAGAGTAGCCGAAGAACGGCTAAAAACTCATTTGGTGGTAATGGCAATTCAACAACAAGAAAACATTGTTGCCGATGAAAAAGAGATACACGAAAAAGCCGAACACCTTGAAAGCCATTATCCGGGACGGGAGCATGGTGAACTGCACAATATGGCGGAAGCAATGATCATTAATGAGAAATTGTTCGCCCTTTTTGAAAAGCAATAAATGAAAATTAAAATAGAAATATCGGCCCGCCACTGCCACCTTTCTTCCGGTGACGCAGCAATTCTTTTTGGTGAAAATTATCAATTAAAGCCGCGGAAAATGCTGTCGCAACCCGGGCAGTTCGCCGCGGAAGAAACTATTGATATAGAAACCCCGGGTGGTTCTTTGAGTCGCGTGCGCATTATCGGACCGATACGGGCGAAAACACAGATTGAGATATCGCAGACTGATTCCCGCAAATTAAATATTAATCCCCCTGTCAGGCAGTCGGGAGACATCAGCGGTTCTGTCGGAGCTAAAATTATCGGTCCAAAAGGACAAATCGAAATAAAAGAAGGAGTGATTATCGCGGAACGGCATATCCATTGCGACCCGGAAAGCGCTAAAGAATTGGGTCTGGAGAACAACCAGAGGGTTAATATTAAAACCAGCGGCGCTCGCTCGGCGACTTTTAATAACGTTGTCGTCAGGGTACATAAAGATTTCGCGTCGGCGTTTCACATTGATACCGATGAAGCCAATGCTGCGCTGGATTTTAACGATAAGGACAGCTTGGAATATGGCTTGATAATAAAATAACAAATGAAACAGCAGATTATTGTAATCGGCGGCGGGAATACTTTTGAAACATATAAAGAATATCTTTCTTGTCTAAAAAAACAAAGAATTGATTTTGAGCGGTATAGGACAGAGCAAAGCGGTTGGAAAAAGACTTTGGGAAAGAAACTTGGCAAAAAATTTGAGGTTATTTTGATTGATATGCCGAACAAGGCAAACGCTAAATACGCTGAGTGGAAGATTTGGTTTGAAAAATTTATCCCCCACATTAAGCCCAAAGCTATATTCATAGGTCATTCTCTAGGGGGAATTTTTATAGCGAAATATTTAGCGGAGAATAAATTGGTTAAAAAAATCCTGGCGGTTTTTTTGATAGCAGCACCTTATGAGCCAGAAGACGCCAGTGATTCTTTGGCTGATTTTGTTTTGCCAAGGAAGTTAGATAAATTAGAGGCGCAAACGGAAAATATTTTTATTTACCAGAGTAAAGACGACCCGGTTGTTTTGTTCATTAATTCCGAAAAATACCGGAAAAATTTAAAAAATCCAATAAATAGAATTTTTATTAATAAAGGACATTTTAACCAGGAAAATTTTCCCGAATTAATTGAAGATATTAAAAACTTGTAATTATCGGGATTTTTTCGCTCTTTGGTAAAAAGAAAATAAAGCGATAAGTGTTAAAATTTCCGCCAATATAAATAATTCCCAATGATAAGAACTTGGCACGTATTCCGAGATTATTTTGGGCAATGAAGGATTTAATTTGATACTGATCGCAAGCTGGGAAAATTTAACTAAAAATCCTTTTTTGAGTATAAGTAATGAATAATCCCAGGCAAAAGACGCGTAAGTTAGAACAGCTGATATGGCTAGTAACGTCCATTCTTTGAATTTAATGTTTGTTTTTGGATATTTTAGCAAGAGAAAAGCGGTAGCCGCCATTGTCAGAGAAGCTATAATCGGCGCAAGAACCGGAGCGACCCAAGTAACGGGAATAAGAAAAAGCACGTCCCATGTTAGAAAAGATGGCGGCCAGTTTAAGATAATCTTCAGCCAGATATAATAAAAAATATCCCAGACAGCGAAACTGTAAAGGAAGTAAGCAAATTTTTCGTTGAATTTTCTGCCAACCAAAAAAGCGACGGCAAAAAGCATGATTAACGTGCAGGCTTCCCTGACCCATTCTATTGCTAAGATTGTCGAAGGAATGGAAGCGACCGAAATAACTGGGCCGAGAATAATGTTGCTGGGATAATACAATTCTCTTAAATAGAGAACTACGGTGGATTCAACGAAAGCCATGGCGATGGCGAAAATACCAAGTAAAGCGATTTTTTTCATGCATATTAATTGTAGCTTTTTGATAAAGCCGAAACAAGGACATTTTGCTTGATATCAATTATAATGATGGGGCTATGCTTATAGATGATGTAAAAATAAAAGTTTCGGCGGGACACGGCGGAAAAGGCGCGGTGGCTTTTAACACGAACATGAAAAGCCTTGGGCCGGTTGGCGGAAGCGGCGGCAAAGGAGGCAGTGTTTTTGTTGAGGGAATTTCCGATTTAAGCGTTTTAAACCAGTTCCGTTTTAAAAAGGTTCTTGCTGCCGAAAGCGGACTTGATGGCCGCGGACAGTTCCGCGACGGCAATGACGGCAAAGATTTAGTTTTGAAAGTTCCAGTGGGAACGGTAATTCATAACCTAACCATGGGAAATGAAATCGAAATAACAAAAATCGGCGAACACATACTTTTGGCCAAAGGCGGCAAGGGCGGCAAAGGTAATTTTCATTTCCGTTCCTCAACCAATACTTCGCCAAGAAGATTTCAGCCGGGTTTGCCCGGAGAAGAATTTGAATTTCGGCTGGAGTTAAAATTAATTGCTGATGTCGGTTTTGTCGGTTTTCCGAATGTCGGAAAATCAAGCTTGCTTAACGAGCTGACAAACGCCAAAAGCAAAGTGGCTAATTACCCTTTTACTACTCTTGAGCCTAATTTAGGAGTTTATTATGAACTTATTTTGGCCGATATTCCCGGAATTATTGAAGGTTCATCTACAGGGAAAGGCCTGGGTATTAAATTTTTACGCCATATTGAACGGACGAAAATTATTTTTCATCTGATTTCTTCCGAATCCCCTGACCCGAAAAAAGATTATCTGGCAATCAGAAAAGAACTAGGGGCTTATAACGAAAATCTTCTTAAAAAACAGGAATATGTTTTCCTGGCAAAAAGCGATAACGTGCCGGCGGAAGATTTAAAAAAGAAACTAGCTATTCTTAAAAAAATAAATCCGGAAACAATAGCGATTTCGGTTTATGACGATAAAAGCTTAGATGCCGTAAAAAGCATTCTGAATAAGATTAAAGCGGAAAAATTCATCAAACCCTCCTCAGCTGAAGCTACGGCGGGCGAAGAAGAAACTGACGAGCAAAATAATGTTGGATAATAAAAAGAATTTAAAATTAGCGCTAGCTGGCGCCGGTATTTTGATAGCGGCTATTTTTACGTACTTATTCCTTTTTGGAGCGCCGGAAAAACGCGTTTCTACGGAAGAATTTATAGTAAATTTAAACACTGCCGATAATCAGGCCGTTATTAAAAATTTAAAATCCAAAGGATTTATCAAACACTCTTGGGCGTTAAATTTTGTATTTGGTTTTAGAAATGAGCAGAAAATTCAACCTGGCGGTTATGAGATTTCAAAATCAATGAGCCCGTGGAAAATTGCGGAAATTTTAAGCCAAAAACCCCATTTAGTATGGGTGATAATCCCCGAAGGGCTGCGCAAAGAAGAAATCTCCGATATTCTCGCTAAAGACCTGGGCTGGAGCGCTGATGCGAAGCAAAAATGGATTACCGATTACACCGCCATGAAATATGATTATTTTGAGGGAGTATATTTTCCGGATACGTATTTAATTCCAGTTGATGAGCAACCGCTTGATGTTGCTACCCGCTTGCAGGCGAAATTTCAGGAAGAATTCGCGCCTTATGCCGCCCAAGCTCTAAAACAAAATATAAAATGGGACACGGCTTTAAAAATTGCTTCTATCATTCAGCGGGAAGCTGGCGGAAAAACTGATATGCCTATTATTGCCGGTGTTCTTTGGAACCGGCTGACAATAGGGATGAAATTGGGAATTGACGCGACGATTCAATATGCCCGAGGCAATACGGGAAATGGCTGGTGGGCGCCGATTAGCGTGGCTGATAAAAAAATAGATTCGCCCTACAACACTTATCTTTACGCCGGATTGCCGCCACATCCGATTTGCAACCCGGGAATTGAAGCGATTGCCGCGGTTTTATCTCCGGCAAAAACAGACTGCTTGTATTATTTGCATGACAGTTCAAGAGTGATTCATTGCGCAAAAACTTACGAGGAGCATCTAGCTAATATACAGAAGTATCTCAAATAGGTTGTTTTATTTTTCTTCGGAAGATTTTTTAGTGTGTCTTTTTCTTTCAGCTTCAGTCAAATATAATTTTCTGATTCTTAAACTTTTGGGAGTGATTTCTAAGAGTTCGTCATCGCTTATATAGTCGAGCGAATCTTCAAGCGAAAGATTAATCGGGGTTTCGAGCTGGTCTTGAAGGCCTTCATTTTTGGCCCGGAAGTTGGTGAGCTGCCTTTCGCGGCAGACATGAACCATGACGTCTCCAGCTTTGGCATTTTCGCCGACAACCATTCCTTCATAAACAGCCACGCCGGCAGCCAAGAACAGCTTTCCCCTGCCCTGAGCAGTTACTAGGCCGTAATTATTGGTTGTTCCGGCTTCGGTGGCCACTATGGAGCCATGGCTGACTGCGTTTAAGTCTCCTTTATAATCTTCGTAACCTAAAAAAATGCTATTCATTATGCCAGTGCCTTTGGTGGCGGTAAGGAATTTGTCGCGGATTCCAATAAGGCCGCGAGTCGGGATGGCAAAATCCATCATGGTAATATTTTTGTCCACTCTCATATCTTTCATTACTCCCAAACGGCTGCCCATCATTTCAATAACAACTCCGGCGTATTGTTCGGGAATTTCAACGGAAGTCAGTTCCATTGGCTCAATCTTTTTGCCGTCTTTTTCTTTAAAGACAACTTGCGGTTTAGAAACTTCTAATTCGTAACCTTCGCGGCGCATTTTTTCAATAAGAATCGCCAAGTGAAGCTCGCCGCGGCCGGAAACAACCCAGCGGTCGGCGAATTCGGTCGGCTTAACGGACAAAGCAACGTCGGTTTCAAGTTCTTTTTCTAAGCGTTCTTTAATATTTCTGGAGGTTGTATATTCGCCTTCTTTACCTTTAAACGGAGACGTATTGACGCCGAAAACCATTTTGATGGTCGGTTCATCAATTTCAATAATCGGCAAAGCAACAGGATTTTCAACATCGGCGATTGTTTCTCCGATAGTGATGTCGTCAATTCCGGAAACGGCGACAATATCACCGGCTTCGGCAAAATCAACATCAACGCGGCTTAAGCCGTCGAAAATCATTACCGAGCCCAATTGGGTTTTTTTAATCTGACCGGCACGGTTGATGTGGGCAACGGTCATTCCTTTTTTGAGGGTGCCGGAATAAAGGCGGCCAACAGCAAGCTTGCCTTTGTAATTATCATAGGCGAGGTTGACAGTTAACATCTGGAGCGGTTTGTTGACGTCGACTAACGGCGCGGGAATATATTTTACAATAGTGTCGAAAATTGGCTGAATATTTTTCATCTCGCCGAGATTTTTTGTCAGACCGGCTTTGCCCTGAGCGGCGGAAGCATAAATTACCGGAAATTCAATTTGTTGTTCGCTGGCTCCAAGTTCAAAAAATAAATCATAAGTGGCATTGAGCGCCCATTCGGGCCTGGCATCGGGCTTATCAATTTTACTTACAATAACTATAATTTTGTGTCCGGCTTGAATAGCTTTGCGAAGAACGAATTTTGTTTGGGGCATTGGGCCTTCTTTGGCGTCAATCAACAAAAGAACGCCGTCAACCATTCTCATGATGCGTTCCACTTCACCGCCGAAATCGGCGTGGCCAGGAGTATCCACGATGTTGATTTTAATATCCCCGTATTTAACTGAAGCGTTTTTGGAGAAAATAGTAATACCCCGCTCTCTTTCGAGTTCGTTGGAGTCCATTATAAGCTCGCTTTGGGCATCGGTTTTGAGCTTAAAACTTACTGATTGTTTGAGCAAAGCGTCAACCAAAGTTGTTTTTCCGTGGTCAACGTGCGCGATTATAGCTACATTTCTTAGTTCCATATTTTTAAAATAAAAACCCCGCAAAGGGTTTTTATACTATACTAAAAACGGCTTTAAAATGCAATAGTGTAGTGTATTTTTTAAACCTGAAGATAACGGCGGACAGCAATGAAACTGGAGAATATTCCCAAGGCGATGCCGAAAAGAAGCTGATACCCCAAGAGACGCACAAAGTTTGCCGCCAAATAAGTTTGGAGATTCATTTCCGGAATAAAATTAATGACGTGCGGAGAAATATAGCTTATTAAAGGAATCGCCACGGCGAAACTCAAAACTCCGGCGAGAATTCCGTAAAGAACACCCTCGATAATATAAGGGCCTCTGATGAAGTTGTTGGAAGCGCCGACGAGCCGCATAATCTCAATGGAATCGCGGTTGGAATATATCGCCAAGCGGATTGTATTGAAAGCCACTAAAATGGCAATTATGGCGATGACGATGGTAAGGGCAACTCCGCCACGCTTGGCATTATCAACGATACTGATTAATCTTTCGATAACTGTTTGATTTTGAGCGTAAGTAACTTTATCAATTAATGCCGACAAGGAATCATTGTTCAGATAGGCGGCAATGGCGGAATATTCTTTGGGGTCGTAAGCTTTGATATTTAAAGAAGCTAAAAGCGGGTTGGCGCCTAATTCTTGTATCGCTTGCGAGACGACAGCATTGTCGGCGTGCTGTGCTTTAAACTCAGTTAAGGCCTGGTCTTGGGAAACGTAAGAAACTTTTTCAACTTCGCTTAAACCTTCAAGAGATTTTTTCAGCCCAAGGATTTGGTCTTCGGGGGCATCGGATTTGAAATAAACACTGATGTCGATTTTATTTTGGACGGAAGTGACGGCGGTTTTGGCGACAACATTAAAAACCATCAGACTTTGAAGAACGAAAAGCGCCAGAAACATAACCGCAATGGTAGCAGTGCTAAGCCAACCGTTTCTTAGGAAATTTTTTATACCGTATTTAATTATGCGCGATAAGGTTAGAAACATATTAAATTTAATTCGTTAAAACAAAGCGACCATGCTCTTCGTCTCTAATAATTTTTCCCTGGTCCAAGGTGATGACCCTGTGGCCAAGAGTGTTAATAACTTCTTTGTTGTGGGTGGCTAAAATTATAGTGCTGCCCATTTCGTTAAGTTTCATTAGAAGTTTGATAATTTCCCAGGTGTTGAAAGGGTCTAGATTGCCGGTGGGTTCGTCGGCAATAATTACTTCGGGTTGGTTAATCATAGCCCTGGCAATGGCGACGCGCTGTTTTTCTCCGCCGGAAAGTTCATAAGGAAAGCGGTAGAGCTTATCGTTTAATCCGACCAATTCCAGGATCTGAGGAACGAATTCGTTAATTTCTTTCTGGGGACGGCCTTCAACTTCCAAAGCAAAAGCGATATTTTCAAAAATATTTTTTCCGTTTAAAAGGCGAAAGTCCTGAAAAATAATTCCGATTTGCCGGCGGTATAAAGGCATCTGCGAATATTTTAGCTTATTTACTTCGCAGGAGTTCAAAAATACCCGGCCGCTAGTGGGCTTTTCTTCTCCGACAAGAAGCTTAATTATTGTTGATTTACCGGCGCCGGAGCGGCCGACTATAGAAACGAATTCTTTAGGTTCAATCTTGAAACTGACGTTTTCCAGAGCTATTGAGTTTTTGCCATAAGTTTTGGTAACGTTTTGAAAACTAATCATATTGATAATATATTTTAACTTTTTTCGACAAATTTATCAAGATTGCCTTCCAAGATATCGTCAATATTGCTGACCTTGGTTCCGGTCCGATGATCTTTAACCATTTGGTACGGGTGCAAGACATAAGAGCGGATTTGGTGTCCCCAATCCGGAGTTACTTTGACGCGAAGTTTGCTTAATTCTTTTTCCTGGCGTTCGGTCATTAGTTTAAAAATTTTGGCTTTTAAAAGATTAAGAGCTTTTTCGCGGTTTTGAGCTTGGGAACGCTCGGCTTGGGAAGCGGCGGTTAAACCAGTAGGCAAATGAATAAACCGGACGGCGGTTTCCACTTTGTTAACATTCTGGCCGCCAGCGCCGCTAGAACGATAAAACTCAATTTTTAAATCATCTTCGGGAATTTTTATATTTTTTGCTTCCAGTTCCGGTAATTCGGGCAGGACTTCAACCAGGGCAAATGAGGTGTGTCGGAGTTTTTTTGCATCAAAAGGAGAAATTCTTATTAAACGATGAACTCCGGATTCTTCTTTTAAGATTTTATAAACATTTTCTCCGATTATTTCCAAAGTGTTGTGATTAATCATGCGAAATTTCCAATTTTTACGTTGGGCGTATTTTTGATACATACGTAAAAGCATTTCCGCCCAGTCTTTGGCGTCTTCTCCGCCAACGCCGGCGAAAACAGAAATAGTTGTTGAATTGGGATTAATCATGGGATATGCTTATTATACTCCCGTTATTTTAATCCGCTAGTTGTTTATTACAGCAAGACAACAGAAAAATATAAATAAAAATGGCATTTATTGACCAGAGAAGAAAAAATATAATTCAAAGTTTTAAAACTGCTTGGCATGGAGTTCATACGGTTTTAATCCAGGAGCCATCTTTTAAATACATGCTAGCTGCGGCTTTGATAGTTATCGGAGCGATGCTTTATTACCCAACCAGCAGGGACGAAAAAGCCGTTCTTTTGGTGATGGTATTTACGGTTTTGATTCTGGAATTAATTAATTCCGTTATGGAACGTTTTTTGGACTTTCTTCAGCCGCATGAAGACCCGCGCGTCAAAAAAATCAAAGATTTGTTGTCGGCTATTGTTCTTTTTGTTTCTCTAGGAGCAACTGTTATCGGCTTGCTTATTTTTTGGCCTCACGTTTTTAGATAATTTGAGCCGAAGGTGGGACTTTTTCTCCCCCGAAATTCACTTGCTAGCGAATTTCTCCTCCGAAACCCGCCGCCCTCGTTGACGCTTCGCTTTTCCCGCTAAAGCGGGCACTTGGGTCGGCTTCAAGTCCCACCTTAACTTTTTATAGGTGGCGAGAAATTTTAATGTATAACTCTGAAACTTTGTTTGTTAATGAGCCGAAGGTGGGACTTGAACCCACGACCCACGCTTTACGAAAGCGTTGCTCTGCCGCTGAGCTACTTCGGCGTTTTAATGCTTTGTTAAAATTGATTGATTAAATAATAACCAGCTTAAATCCAATAGTCAAAATTAGCCTCAGAAATGATTGTTGCCTTCGCTAAATTTCAAACCAGCCTCTGACGAGATTTTCTTTGACTAATTCTTCAACTTTTTCCTGACCGAGATAAGAAATAAAAATTTTATTCCAAAGCGCTTCCTGATGATGATATAAGTATTTAATCATTTCTTTTTCCATTACTAAACTCATTACGGTATCAACCAAGTTGAAGCTGACCAAAACTTCGCCACCGGTTTCAATTTTGAAAAAATCCCCCACCCAGTCCAAATCTTTCCAGAAATCTAAGCCTTCAATTTTCGCCAAAGATTCTTCGGCTTTATCCCAATGAAGAGCTTCAGGATTTATATGCGGCAGAAAAAGCCGGTGGTCGTTTTCGTCGTCTTTGGCCAGGTATCTTTGGATAATCAGAAAAGGCCGCTTTCCGTTATTAGATGGGGTTGCGGGCAAGTTTTCTGAAACATCGCCTCGCAAGAGCGAAACAATTTTTTTCGGAAAAATCTTGGGTTCGTTTTGGGCAAAACCCTTGAAAAGGTCGGAATAAAAATAAACTTCATAAAAATAATGGCAGAGCAAGGACATTGTCCGCAAGATTTCTCCGGAAACTTTTAAGGTAATGGGGATAACAAAAATTACACCTAATTCTTTAAGGTGGCTGATGTTGTGATATTTTTTGTGAACAAATTTTTCCGCCGCAGCAACCCATTGTGTGTCAAGAACACGGACTTCTATTTCTCTCTCTTCAAAATCTTCCGGTTTCAGATTTTCATATTGTTTGAAAAAAGTTTTATTAAGCCATTCGGGGTTTTCAAGAAATCTTAAACTACAATAGACTTCCAGCAAATTTTCTTTAGCCAACATAGCTTCAACCGTTGGATAACCCAAGGCTTTTAAAACTTCTTTCGGCGGTTCGGATTTGAGAAATTTTTCCGCCATTTCTTTTTTCAAGAAAAATCCTTTTTTTTTCGGAGTGGCGGTTTTTACCAAATCAACTATCCGCTGGCAATCTTCGGGTTTAGTAAGGTTGGGGCTTTTTAAAGCCTGAAAAATCCTTAAATCGTCGCTTTCTATTTTAGAAATCAAGGCGTCATAAACATCCATGGCCATTGAATTGCGACCCAGGCCTAGATTGTCCAAAGAATCGTCCATTAATTTTTCGTTTTCTTCGGCTAAAGTGTAAAGAAAACTGGATTTTCCGGTGATTCTGTTTAAATCTTTTTCCAGCTGAATAATGGTTTCTTTTTCCGTTCTTAAAATTCTAGCGATTTTTTGCTGATAATCCGTGTTCATAATTTTATATATTAAATTTTTTAATGGATAAATCTTTCCAACGAGAAGAATTTTCAAAATCTTTTTTATAAATAAGGCCGGCTTTGGCGCCGATGTGCTCCACTTTAGAAGTGGCATTGGCGGAACCCAGCCTAATGCCGTATTCAATCGCCGATTCCCAGCTACTGGCGGCTGATTGCTTTATTAATCCGGCCACAAAACCGCTGCCGAAAGCGTCGCCGGCTCCGGTTCGGTCAACAACTTCTTTCTCTTTAAAAATTCCGGCTTGCCAAATTGTTTGGCCGTTGGACACTAGCAATCCTTTCGGACCTTTGGACATGACGACTATTCCTTTTACCCATTGGTCGAGTTTTTTAAAAACTTCTTTTTCACGCTGGTAAGAGACGCCGGTTAAATAAGACGCTTCTTCCTGATTGACTATGAAAACGTCGTAGCCGTTCAAAAGCTCCGGATTGTCTTTTAAAATTTTTAATTCCCGGCTGCCAGGATTGCCGGCTACTTTAATTTTGTTTTTTTTAGCGAAAGCAAACAGAGTTTTCAAAATTTTTTCGTTGCCTCCGAGAGAGCCGATAAAAATCCATCGGGTTTTTAATTTTTGCCAAGGAATTTCTTTTTCGCTAAGCTCTTCGCCGGTTCCTTTGTATGAGAGTATCGTCCTCTCGCCGCTTTTGGTTAAAAAAATAACAGAGTAGGCGGTGGGAGCGTCTTTGTCTTTTTGAATAAATTTTGTCTCGACGCCTTCTTTTTTCAGGCCGCGAATAACTTCTTCGCCGGAAACATCAATACCAACCCGGCAAATAATCGCGGTTTTGAATCCCTGGCGGGCAAAGGTGACGGCAGAATTAGTGCCAACGCCGCCGGTGGTAAAAACAACTTGAGAAACCTCAACCTTAGAGCCAAGAGGCAAGCAAACTCCTTCACCTACCCGAAAACGCGAATCTTTAATGTTGACGAAATCTATCCCCATAAAAAACCCATCTCTAGTGGCTGTGCCAATTGTTATTATGTCGTACATTAGCTATTTAAGGTTTAATTTTTTCTTTATAATACCCACTAATTGCTGGGGGGTGAGGTCTATTTTTATGTAATAATCCACTCCTTCAAATTCTTTATCTCCTTCCATGCGCTGAACTTGCCCACTGCCGTAATTGGTGAGAATAATAACCGGAATATTTTTAATTTCATCCATCTTTTTAAACTTCCTATATATTTCTATTCCCGTAATATCCGGCAAAAGAAGGTCTAAAAGAATTATATCGGGTTTAGGCTTTTCTTTATTATTGAAGGCTCTTAATTTTTCCAGACATTGAGCGCCATTAGCAGCGCTTTCGAGCTCAAAACCGTTTTCTTCGAAAGTCATTTTATAGAGCTCTACGATATCTGGTTCGTCTTCAACGATAAAAATTTTTGTTTTCATTTTTTAGGATTATAAATAATTCAGGGTGGCCTTTTCGGCTATTTAATTAAATTAATAATTTCAGGACCTGATATAATTCTACCCTATCGGAAGCTCAATATAAAATCTTGAACCTTTATTTTCGCCTTCACTTTCCACCCAAATTTTGCCGTTATGGGCATAAATTATCTCTTTAGCGATGTAAAGGCCCAAACCAGTGCCTTGTATTTCGTGGTCCCCTTCTTTTTCGCGAACATATTGTTCAAAAAGACGGTCTTTTATTTGCGGGGAAACGCCTCTGCCGGAATCAGCAATGACAAAAAGAACGGAGTTTCCTTTATCTTCAATAGTAATTTTTACGAAACCGTTGTCGGTGTATTTGATGGCGTTTTCAATTAAGTTCTGAACAACCTGGCGAAGTTTCATTTGGTCGGAGTTCACGGTGATTACAGGCTTTACGCTATTAAAACTTAACGATAAATTTTTGTCAGCTGCCAGAGATTTAAATTCATCTACCACCGACGAAGCCAGTGAAACAAAATCTATCGGCTCAAAACTGTAATTCATTTTTCCCTCTTCAATGGCTCTGGCGTCGAGGAAGTTTTTAATCAAACGGTCTAATTGGTCGGTAGAGTTAATTATTTTATATAAAATTGGTTTTGCTCTTTCGGGATTATCAAGATAATTCTTATCAACAATAAGGTTGGCATATCCTTTGATAACGGTCATCGGAGCGCGCAATTGATGTGAAGCAAAAGATAAAAATTCGCGTCTGGCAGTATCAATTTGTTCAAGTTTTTTATTAGTCGTTTCGAGGCTTTTAGAAATAAGCTCGAAATTTTCTTTTTGCCTGACTTCTTTAAAAATGCTTTTGGTCAATAATATCCCGGCTGTTCCGACAACTAAAACCGATAAAAGATTCGCCAAAAAATCTGCGGTGTTGATGGAAATGAAAAGACGGACAATAAAAAACGTCATCATTGTTGCGGTAGAAAATTCGGCGG
>Ga0265316_10000095_pt1 | contig 95750 bp, 78 predicted proteins | sample 4522metaG_FD_202092 | JGI IMG/M metagenome (GOLD analysis project Ga0265316, IMG submission 202092) | Rhizosphere microbial communities from Carex aquatilis grown in University of Washington, Seatle, WA, United States - 4-5-22 metaG | ecosystem: Host-associated > Plants > Roots > Rhizosphere >... | reverse complement strand
GCCAGACACAGCTCAGCCAAATGCCCGAGACCTCCTCTCAGGGGCGCAGCTTTCAAGCTTTGTATTCGCTCATACCCGGCGCGGCGTCGCCAAAGGAGCAAAACTCAACCGCATCCAATCCCTCGCGAGCCATGTCAATCAATGTGAACGGCATGAGCATGAACGGCAACACCACGCGCATCGACGGCGCGGTGAACTACTACGGATGGCTGACCTATCTGATCGCCTACGTGCCGCCGGTGGACTCGATTGAGAACGTCAGCGTGACGACCAACGACTTCACAGCCGAGCAGGGCCAGGCGGGCGGGGCGTCGATCAAAATCACCACCAAGAGCGGCGGCCACGACTTTCATGGCGGGGCGTGGGAGTATTACCAGAGTGCCGGACTGAACGCCCGGTCGTACCTCGGGACGGTGGCTGCGAACAAGAGCGCCATCGATCCGACCGGAGGGGTTCTGCATAACGTCTTCAACGAATACGGCTTCAATATCGGCGGGCCGGTGTATCTGCCTAAAATTCTTACCGGCAAGAAAAAGCTGTTCTTCTTCGATAACTGGGAGCGCACCACTCGTCACCAGTTGATCGGCAACGGCGTGACGCTGACAGTTCCAGACACCAACATGATCAACGGCAACTTCTCTGAGGCTGCGCCGTATGCGACGATCTACGATCCGCAGCCCACGGCCGCGTGGGTCAGTGCATTCACCCCCACCACCGCATGTCCCACACTGACCTACACCGCGGGCTATCTTAACGCTCCATGTCGCCCGAGCTTCACCTCCGAATATGGCGAGACAGGCAGCAACGTCAATACGATTCCTGCGTCGCGCCAGATGAACCCTCAGTCTACGGTGATGATCGCCAATTTGGCCTCGATCGCGGCCAGGATCGGAACGCCGACCGCGACGCAACTCAGCAACTTCATGGCCAACGACTACACAGGCTCGGCCCCCTTTGTCTACGCCCGCACCAGCAACGATGCCAAGATCACATACATTGTGAATGACAATACGCAGATCTTCGGCAAATACAGCACCGAGCCTTTCCAGGTACTTGATCCGCAGGAACTGGGCGCGGCGGGCGGCGGCACGTTCGATGGCGGCCAGCCGGGCGCAGGGCACGGCCACATCCAGAATGTCGGCATGGGCATGAGCCACGTGATCAACCCCCGCCTTGTGGTCGACGCCGATTTCGGTTACACCAGACAGTGGTCGGGAGCGGAGTCGGTAGTCGATCTCGCAGATCAGAGCTATGGGCTGAACGTACTGAAGATTCCGGGAACGAACCTCTCCTCCAACACCTCCGACCCGGACTATTGGGGCCAACCGCTGATGAGCTTCAACAACACCTTCAGCTCCATCGGTAACTCCAATACGGCCAATCCCTTTGAATTCCGCGACAATCAATTCACCGGCGACGTGAACTTGAGCTACATCCGGAGCAAGCACCAGTTCAAGACCGGCTTCACCTACTATCACTTTGACCTGAATCACTTCCAGCCCACCACCGGCGGCGGCGTCTCGAACGTACACGGCGGCTTCCTGTTCTCGGGCGGCATGACCTGCGCGGCTAGTTCGTGCAATAACGCGTACAACAATCTGGCGGATTATCTGCTGGGCCTACCCAACGGCACGGCTTCGACTGCGGCCGTGCAAAAGGCGCAACAAATCTACGATCCCAACTCTCTGCGCTGGACGGAACTTGGCGCCTATTTCCAGGACCAGTGGGCGGTGAGCCCGAAGCTGACCATTACCTACGGTGTCCGCTTCGAGCGCTATCCGGCGGCGTACCGCGACCATACCGGCATCTCTGAGGTGTATTTGAACAGGCCTCAGTCCTCCAATGTCGAGGTCGGCGGCGTCATGGGCAACCCCAAGAGCGCCGGCGTGGATGTGGGATACGGATTCTTCGCGCCTCGCGTCGGTTTCGCGTATCGACTCAACAACAAAACCGTGATTCGCACCGGCGCCGGTATGACCGTCGATCCGGACTCCATGCGCGAGTTGCGCGACGAATACCCCTTCGATTTGGCGCCGAACTACTACTCGCCAAACGGAGCGACAACCATCGCAATTGATCCGGCGAATGGCAACGCGGCCATGCCTCTCACCTATGGCATTCCGCTTCCAGTCGCGCCCAACTACGCGTCAGGCTATCTGGCGCTACCGGTCGCCGGCGGGACCAACGCCTTGTGGCCCAATTTCCGCCGCGGCTACATCGAAAGCTGGAACCTGTTTATCCAGCGCGATCTGGGCATGGGGTTCGTTGTCAACGTGGGCTATGTGGGCGATTTATTCGTCCGGCAACAAACCGGCGTCAGTCCGTATAATGCGTCGCCGCTGCCCAGTGCAAGCACGCCTTGCATGGCCAATGGACAATGGAACACCACACTTACCGGTTTGACCGGCCCGTGTACGGGTGGGTCATTGCCTGGGACCGCCGTCAACCAAATCATCAACCAGCAGACTTGCACCGCAAACGGCTGGTCAACGTGCACTACGAGCGCCGGCTTATACAACACCGGCGGCATTACTATGAACGGGCCGATCTTCAGCGCGAACTACAACGGCTTGCAGGGGCAAGTGACCCACAATGCCGGCACGAACGCTACGATCGGCTTGGTTTACACCTATAGCCACGCCTTCAACTATGCAGACAACGGCGCCGGGACAGGAGGGGGAGGCACCGCGTTCAACTATCCCGGGTATTACAAAATGAACCGGGCCCAAGCCAGCCAGGACCAGAAGCACAACGTACAGGTTTATGGCATCTACAGGCCACCTTTCGGCTACGGCCAGAAATGGGCCAACACGGGCGTGATATCGGAGATCCTTGGCGGGTGGCAGATCACAGGACAGTACAGCTACTTCGGTGGCCTGCCGTTCTCTGTTTCGGCCAACAGCAACACGCTCAATGCGCCGGGCAGCACGCTTTATGCCCAATTGGTTGCGCCCTATAAGCTTCTGCGCGGCCACAACCGGACCTTCGGCAGCACTGCAGTCTCCGGAGGCAAGGGCTGGTTCAATCCGGCCTCGTTTGCCAACCCGGTGGAGCCGGCGTTCGGTGCCTCAAATACGTCCATCGCCTCGCCGGTTTTCGCCAACACCCATCGCAACCAGTTCCGCGGGCCTGGCACCGGAGTCGTCAACGCGAACCTGTTTAAGGGCTTCCGCTTATACCGTGAGAGCGAATTCAAGCTCGGCGTGGAAGTGTTCAACGTCTTCAATCACCCGTATCTGAACCTGAACAACCCGGGCACCACCGTACCCACGACGGCTAACGTCAACGCGGGCAACTACGGTACGTTCGGTTTGATGACCTCCTTCGGACCGCCCTTCTCCCAGACGCAGGGGGCACGTTCGATGCAGTTCAGCGGAAAGTTCAACTTCTAAGAAGGGCCTCACCTACTGACTCTGTTTTCGAGGGCGGACATTCGCAAGAATGTCCGCCCTCGATTCGTCTCGAGGCAGAACAATCGAAACTTCGGTTTACCATCCCCCCAGAAGGCTGTGGTCGTTCTCGCTAACGGGCATGTGCCTTAGGCGATCGCGCCAAGAGAGAACCGCTGCAGCTTGATTTTTCCGCGATCCTCGCGTGGAAGGTGCCGACGGTGGCGCCAACGCGTGGATGGCCCACGGCGTGGCACCGCGGTAGCGATTCCTTTGCCGTTTTCAGGAAAAATGTAATCGAGCGATTTTCGGGCTCACTGGAAAGCGTGACGTCACGGGCATCGAGCGTGATCTTTTCTGCGCACTGCTTCAGGTGGCGCATCGCTCCCCTTCGATCGTTGACAGCGGGACCGAATCAATCTATTGAGCCCGATTTTCGCCGATTTACCACGATTGAGTGCGGAAAAGACACGCCTGTGGAAAGGCGTGGAAATCAAGCAAATCCATTCAATCTATTGAATTTACTCGGAAAAGTTGGAGGCGCGGGCCGGGATCGAACCGGCGCATAAAGGTTTTGCAGACCTCTCCCTTACCACTTGGGTACCGCGCCTTGGGCTGCCTGCCTCACGGGTTGCGGATCGTTCCGTTCCGCTTTCGGCCCAGCCAAAATGCGGCCAGAGAAATGCGGAATGGAGCGGGAGACGAGACTTGAACTCGCGACCCTCGCCTTGGCAAGGCGATGCTCTACCACTGAGCTACTCCCGCTTAACGCAACTTCGAGTATACCGGGCTGCCGAAAGCGGGTCAAACCAGCATGTTGCTTTCATAGCTGCGTTTATCCGGTGATTTCCGGCCGCACTGCAAGGCGAGATTCTCCCTCATCACGCACCCGAGGGTGGTGAAGTCTGTTCGGGATGTGAGCAGCAATGTGGCTGGGAAGGTTTCGGGGGGCTGTGCCTCACGGTGCCGTGTACAGCAAAAAACGCTCGATCCCATACAGAGCAAACATTAACAGGAACGCCAGGATATCGAAGATGGAAAGATGCCCACGGAAGTCGAATGTATCCGTCATCCAGTCGGGCAGGACGGCCACTATGAATGGAGCAAGCGCCATACCTCCCAAAAGGATGATGAGGAACACTGCGTGGATCGCCAAGATTTCGGGAGTTGATCTGGTGTGCTCTTTAGAAAAGATGCGAGGGCGTGCCTTGAAAAGTGTGCCGCCGAACAAAAACCAACTGTATACGGCGGCGACAAAGGCGTAGGTTGCCCATGAAAAATATCGTAGTATCTCGCGCGGATCGATATTCCGGCCGCCCACCCCCGTTTCAATCGCGTCGATCAAACCAAATAGGAACAATTATGACCGCCTTACAGTGGCATATTCAGTTTATCCAGGGGGTCCAAACGAGGATCGAGATCTCGTTTTGCACGATTTTCGCGCCCAGCGGGTGTTTGACCCGCCCCGGAAATTCCCGTAGACTTAGAGTTTGCGAGGGATGCGGCTTGAGCCGCCCATTTCCCCGCATGACTTTTCCTGAAGTCAGGACCACCCCTCGAATTCAGGCTTTGGAGATGGAAGCAAAGCTATGGCAAACCACGTATCGGCGCTGAAGCGCGCCCGCCAGACCGTAACCCGCACTGAAGTGAACCGCGCCAACCGCAGCCGCGTGCGCTCGAGCCTGCGCTCGTTGCGCGAGGCGTTGGCCAAGGGTGACGCGAAAGAAGCACAGGCGCAATACCGGGCCACGGTTTCGGCTCTCGACAAGAGCGTGCAGAAGGGCGTTCTTCATTCAAATACCGTTTCTCGCTACAAGAGCCGCTTGAATACGCGCCTGAAGGCGCTGGCTACGGCCAAGGCAAAGTAAGACCGCGCAATCGAATTTATGGACGAGCAGGAGCTGGGGGCGATCCCAGCTCTTTTATTTTTGGGGTGAAATCCGGATTGATGTTTGTGCTATCCCACCCTAGAGTTCTCCGCTGCGCGTGACACTTCAGGATGGGGCACCCCTTGTTCGTGATGGGCTGAGATTGTGAAGGCCGCGAGCGCTAAGGGCCTTTGCGCAGCATTGGCTTGAGCACCGGAAAGAGTGTGCCGGCGATGATCGCCGAACCTTTTGCGGTGGGATGGATGCCGTCGGCCTGGATGGTTCCGGGGACATGGACCAGATCCTTATAGAGCATGGGGACGAAAGCAACATGGTGCTTCGCCGCAAGATCGCGAAAGATCTGATCGAATGAGCGGATATAGTCGGGCCCGTAGTCCGGCGGCAGGGTGATGCCGGCAAGCAGAATCTTTACATGCGCCCGCTCAAGAGCGGTAAGCACCTGGTCGAGGTTGGCGCGCGTCTGGGCGACGGGCAAGCCGCGCAAGCCGTCGTTGCCGCCGAACTCGACAATCACGATGGCAGGGTGAAGGCGCAGGACATTGGGCAGGGTTGCGAGCGCATCTTTTGTGGTGGCGCCGCTTGTGCCCAGATTGACGACTCTGTACGCGTATCCCTGCGCGTCGAGCTTCTTCTGTAGGAACTGAGGATAAGCCTGGTCTTGCTCAAGACCCAATCCGGCCGTGATGCTGTCGCCGAAGCAGACGAGGATTGGCAGACTGGGATTTGGCGGGCCGGAAGCTGCGAGCAGCCCGGCCTGCAGCGACACGAAACAAAATGCGACGAGAACGAATTTCCGAGCGTCCACGTATCAAGTGTAGTCGCGCGCGGCAGCAAGTGTAGACGTGCGAGAGTGGGGGCGCGCGCCGAAGCCGCGATGACCGGGCATGTACACTTCGAGTGACGGAGGATGAGTTGATTCAAGTTAAAGGCGCGAAGAAGTGGATCCAGAACGGCGCGCGGCGCGTGGAGATTCTGAAGGGCATATCTATTGACATTCCTGCCGGGCAGTTCGTGGCCATCGTTGGCGCGAGCGGAAGCGGGAAAAGCACGCTGCTCGGGTTGCTTGCCGGCCTCGATTCGCCAAGCGAAGGCGAAATCTGGCTCGACGGGGTGCCCATTCACAATCTGGCAGAGACCGAGTTGGCAGCGGTGCGCGGGCGCAAAATCGGCTTTGTCTTTCAGTCGTACCAATTGATCCAAACGTTGACCGCTCTTGAAAATGTGTTGCTCCCTTACGAACTTAACCTTGAAGGCAACGGCGTTGAGCGGGCGCGGCGCTTGCTTGACGAGGTGGGCCTGACGGAGCGCGTGGATCATTATCCGGTGCAGCTTTCCGGAGGCGAACAGCAACGCGTTGCGCTGGCGCGAGCCTTTGTGGTGGAGCCGCCCATTGTGATGGCCGACGAGCCCACGGGCAATCTCGACTCGACAAACGGGCGGTTGGTTCTCGATCTGTTGCTCGATCGCAATCGCAAGGCGGGGACGACGTTGGTGCTGGTGACGCACGACCCTGAAGTTGCCAGCCGCGCCGACCGCAAGATCGTGCTCAAAGATGGACTCATCGTCGAAGACACCCTGCCGGGTACTGGCGAGTCCATCGCCCAAGAACAAGGAAACGATCGAGGCGAGAAAGCCAATGGCTAAGCGCGCACTTAGCTGGAGACGCGCGGGTGCGATCGGCTGGCGCGATCTGAAATCCGCCCCCGGAAAATTCGGATTTGTTGTGTTGTCGGTGGCCGTTGGAGTGGCTGCGCTGGTAGGCGTGCGCGGGCTCAGCGACAGTTTTCGACAAACGCTTAACTCTGAGGCACGTTCTCTGCTGGCAGGCGATCTGAGCGCGCGAATGTTCAGCGCGCCCACGCCCGATGAGCTCAGCAAGATTGCGGCGATTGAAGCGCAGAGCAAAGGCGCGATTCGCTCCACATGGGTCACCGAGACTGTTTCGATGGCGTCGGTATCAACCGCTCCCGTGCCACTGCTCGTTTCGCTCAAAGCTGTGGATCCTGCCGAGTATCCCTTTTATGGAACTGCGGAGCTGGAGCCGGCGATGCCGCTGCAGCAAGCTTTGGCGGGTGATTCGGCGGTGGTGGCGGATGAGTTTCTTGTTCGCCTCAATGCTCGCGTGGGCGACGCGCTGCGGCTTGGCGGCAAAGACTTCCGGATCATTGCGGTATTGAAGCAGGAGCCTGATCGCATCACGGCAGGCATGGGCCTGGGTCCGCGGGTCATGATTTCGGAGGCGGCTCTGGCGGAGACCGGATTGCTTGCGCCGGGCAGCCGCGCGAGCCGGCGTCTTCTGGTTAAGCTTCCTGATACGCCGCCGAAAGGCGTGACCGTGGACGCAGAGACCGCTGCGATTCGCACGCAACTGGAAGCGGCGCTGCCGGACGCGCAGGTGATGGACTACCGCGAAGGGAACCCGGCGCTCACGCGCGGCCTGGACAATGCGACCTCCATCCTGAGCCTCATTTGTCTTGTAGCGATGGTTTTGGGTGCTATAGGCGTGGCCATGGCCATGCATGCGCACCTCGAACAGCGCATGGACATGCTCGCCATTCTGAAGGCCCTGGGCGCGGACTCATCTGACCTGCTGCGCATTTTTCTTTTGCAGACCCTGGGCCTCGGTCTTGCGGGCGGGTTGCTGGGCGTGGCCGTGGGCGTGGCCGTGATGGCCGCGCTGCCCGCGGCCTTTGGCCAGTTGCTTCCTGTGCATGTGATGCTCCAATTTCCCTGGCAGTCTGCGCTGGCAGGCCTGGGAACGGGCCTGCTCACGACTCTGCTGTTCTGCCTGCCGCCGCTGCTGGATGTGCGCGCGGTGCGGCCGGTGCTGGTGCTGCGCAGGATGGTGGAGCAGGGGCCGTCCGGGATTGGCGGTTGGTTTGCGCGATGGTGGGCGCGGCGGCTGCAAGTCGGCGTCGCGGCGGCGGTGATTGCGGGGCTGGCTGCAATCGCGTGGGCGCTTTCCGACTCGCCAAAAGTAGGCATGTGGTTTGCATTTCTGTTTACCGTCGCACTGCTCGTCCTTCTTGTCCTTGCAGTCGTCACTCTCGCCGCGTTGCGCTTTCTGCTCAATCGCACGCGACTGCATTTGCCCTCGTTTTTGCGGCAGGGTCTTGCGAATCTTTATCGCCCGGGCAATCAATCTGCCGCGGTGCTCGCGGCGCTGGGCACGGGAGTCATGCTCATCTTGGCGGTCTACCTCATGCAGAAGGATCTGTTGACCGATCTGCGCGAAACCGCCTCACCGAAGCTGCCCAATGTTTTTCTGATCGACGTGCGAAGCGAAGAAGTCGACGGCATCAAAGCGTTCTTCGCGCATCAGCCGGGCGTAAGCGTGCAGCTTAGCCTCATGCCCGTGGTGATCGGACGATTTGTCTCGATCAATGGCCAGCAGGTTGATCAAATGAAAGGCCAGCACGTTCCGGTTCGCATGCTGGAGAGCGCCGAGTTGACCTGGTCCGACACGCCTCCCGAGGGTGACAAAGTGACTGCTGGCGGGTGGTGGACAAGCAGCAGCGCCGCGCAAATCGCGTTCGGCGACGGCATTGCCCAGCGCCTGCACGTCAGCGTCGGTTCCACGGTGGAACTGGAGACCGGCGGAACGACGCGAACGCTCAAAGTCGCAGCCATCTATCGCGCCGATGGCCAGCACCTGGGCGCGCGCGTTTCATTCGTTCTGCCTTCGGGAGTCATCAGCGATCAGCCGTCTACGTGGTACGGCGGGGTCCACATCGATCCCAAACTGGTGGGTACAATGGAGCGAGCTTTCTTTACCGCCTACCCAACCGTTACCATCATCAACATCGCCGACGTGCTCGAACGAATCGAAACCGTCGTCGACCAGATTACTTTCGTCGTGCGCCTGCTGGCCGGATTCTCGATTCTTGCCGGGCTCACAATTCTCGCTTCGAGCATCGCCAGCACGCGCTTCCGCCGCATGCAGGAAGCCGTCGTCCTCAAGACCCTCGGCGCCACGCGGATGCGAATCGTGCGCACCTTCAGCGTGGAATTCAGCGTGCTGGGTTTGCTGGCCAGCGCGGTCGGCGTCGTTTTTGCCAACTTGCTCACACGAGTGCTGCTGCATCGGCTCGATATAGGGTTTCACATCGCATGGGGTGCCACAGCCACCGCGCTTATCGGAACCGCTGTACTGGCTACGGCCACAGGGTGGATTGCAAGCTACCGCATTCTCGGTCTTCGGCCACTCGAGGTGCTCCGCGAGGAATAGGCGAATCGCGGATCGTGAACGGAGAATGCCGGACGGGAATCCACGGGCTGGGGCTCGGCGCGGGAACCAGCAAGCCGTTGGAATTTCACTTCCAGATTGCCCAGAAGCATGAAATTGACCGCGCGCGGGAATGTCCGTACCATGAAGGAGTTGGCTTTGCGCGCCCCGCTTCGGGAGCCAGGCCAATCGGCCGCAAGATGCGCCGTTCGCGCTTGTTGCCCCCTCGTTCAATGGTAGGACAGCTGACTCTGGATCAGCATATCGGGGTTCGAATCCCTGGGGGGCAGCCAGATCAATCTTCTCAATCAATCATTTGCCGGGATACCGCACATGGTCTTTGGCCAGTTCGGTTCCGCCGCGGTGCGTGCGCTCGGAATCCAGAGAGTAATCTGAATCGTGCAGAGAAGCTCGAACAAACATCGAGCTCATTTCTCTTCTTCCACAAAGGCCGCGTGGGCCAAATATCGCAATTGGAGTTTATCGATGACACGTTTCACGATCGCCGGGACTACAGTCGTGGCTCTTTTCGCAATCGCGCTTTCGCCCACATCGGCTCATGCCTTGGGGGAGCCGAAGTACGTGAGCACATCGCCAGCACCGGGAGATTTTGTGCTGGCGGCGAATGGACAGGCGGCGACGCTGGTGGTCAGTGATTCGGATTGGCCGGGGGTGGTCAGAGCTGTCGGCGATTTGGGCCAGGACGTGGGGCGGGTGACAGGACACGATGCACCGGTGACCAAGAATGGGGCCGCAGCCAATCGAATGCCAGTTGGGGTTGAAGTGGTGCTCATCGGGACCATCGGCAAGAGTCCGCTGATCGACTCGCTCATCAAGAAGCACAAGCTGGACGTGAGCGGAATTGCAGGCCAGTGGGAATCGGCGGTGACGACGGTGGTGGAGCACCCCATGCCCGGGGTGCGGCGGGCACTGGTGATCGCCGGCGCAGATAAGCGCGGGACGATCTATGCGATCTACGACCTTTCGGAGCAGATGGGCGTTTCGCCGTGGTATTGGTGGGCCGACGTGAGGGTTCCGCATGCGGAGGCGCTATACGTGGCGCCGGGGCGGGTGGTGCAGGCGACACCGGCGGTGAAGTATCGCGGAATCTTTTTCAACGATGAGGCTCCGGCGCTTTCGGGATGGACGAAAGAGAAGTTCGGCGGAATGAATCACGAGTTCTATACCAAAGTGTTCGAGTTGCTCCTGCGGTTGAAGGCGAATTTCCTGTGGCCGGCGATGTGGAACAACGCGTTCGCAGCGGACGATCCCCTGAACGCGAAGCTTGCGGATGAGTACGGGATCGTGATGGGGACTTCGCACGAAGAGCCGATGATGCGCGCGGAGAAGGAGTGGACAGCGGGACATCACGGCCCCTGGGATTACACGACGAATCAAAAAGAGATCGACGATTTCTGGCGCGCGGGGATGGAGCGGGACAAGAACTACGAGGAAGTGGTGACGCTGGGGATGCGCGGCGAAGGCGACACTCCGATGTCGGCTAGTGCGAATACGGAATTGCTGGAGAAGATTGTCGCGAATCAGCGGGATATCTTGAAGCAAACGGTGAATGCGGACGTGACGGAGATTCCGCAGGTTTGGGCGCTTTACAAAGAAGTGCAGGGCTACTACGAAGCGGGAATGCGCGTGCCAGACGACGTGACCTTGCTGTGGAGCGACGACAACTGGGGTGATTTGCGGCGGTTGCCGACGGCGGAAGAGCGCAAGCGCTCGGGCGGAGCCGGGATCTACTACCACTTTGATTATGTGGGTGGCCCGAGGTCGTACAAGTGGCTGAACACGAATTATCTGCCGAAGATCCAGGAGCAGATGAATCTGGCGCTCGCGTATGGAGCGGACCGGCTGTGGGTGGTGAACGTGGGCGATGGAAAGCCGATGGAGTTTCCAATCGAGTTTTTTCTTGATTATGCGCGGACGCCTCAGCGCTGGGACAAGGACCATCTGGACGAGTTTACTAAGCTGTGGGCTGCGAGGGAGTTTGGGCCGGAGCATGCGGACGAGATTGCGACGGCAATGGAGGATTACGCCCGGTATAACGGGCGGAGGAAACCGGAGCTGATTGATCCCTCGACGTTCAGCTTGACGAACTATGGCGAAGCCGACCGCGTTGACGCGGAATGGCGTACGCTGGCCGGCCGCGTGGACAAGCTGGTGGGGGAGTTGCCGGCGAATGAGCGGGCTTCGTATTTCGAGCTGGTTCAATATCCGGTGGATGCGTGCGCGAATCTGACGGAGATGAACATTGCGGCGGCGCGTAACGCAGCGGATGCGAAGGCTGGGAATCCGCTGGCGAATGAGGATGCGGACTCGGTGTGGGCGATGTTCCAAAAGGATGCGGCGCTGAGCGCCGAGTATAACCACGGGCTGTTGAATGGGAAATGGGACCACATGATGGACCAGACGTACATCGGTTACACGGCGTGGAACGATCCGCCGGCGAATGTGATGCCGGCGGTGAGCTGGATCCAAGTGCCGGAAGCGGGATCGCTGGGCGTGAGCGCGGAGGATGCGACGTTTTCTCGAGCGGGAGGGAGGTTTGGGTTTTCGCTGGGGACGATTAGTACCTTCTCAAACCCAACGCGAACCCTGACTCTCTTCGACCGCGGCAAGACTCCCGTGGAGTACAAGGTCGAGACGAGCGCGCCGTGGATTGTGACGAGCGCAACCAGCGGAACGGTTGGGGCAGCGGAACAGAAGGTGGTCTTGCATATTGACTGGAGCAAGGTTCCCACTGATGGTGACAGCGCCGAAGGAACAGTTAGGTTGAGCTCTGGCGAGGGACGGCCGGTGACGTACACGCTGCGTGCGCTTCGATTGCCAATCACGCGTGCCGATGCGCGCGGGTTCATTGAGGGCGACGGATACGTGGCCATCGAAGCGGCGGATATTTCTGGACGTACAGCCGATGGCGAGGCGCATTGGGAGGAACTGCCCGGATACGGCGAGACGAAGTCGGCGATGACGGTGTTTCCGGTGACAGCGGAGAGCAACCCGGAATCGAAAGCCGGGCTCGCGTACAACATGTATCTGTACGACGCGGGCGACTTCCAGTTGCAGGCAACGCTGGCGCCGACACTGAACTTTGTTCCGGGGCGCGGGCTGCGATTTGCGGTTTCAGTGGATGATGAGCCGCGGACGGTCGTGGACGAGCTCGAGCACAATTCTCAGCAGGACTGGGAGCAGGCCGTGAGCGATGGAGTACGGCGTGTCACACTTCCGCTGACGATTGCGAACCCCGGATATCACACTTTGAGGATATGGGCGGTTGATCCGGGTGTTGTGTTGGAACGCATTGTGGTGAGCCACGGGCCGCTGAAGCCGAGTTATCTGGGACCGCCGGAGAGCGCTCACTTTCCAGGCTAGCGAGCGTGGCTCACTGTTTATTCACGCTACCATTGCTGCTACTCGGTCCATGAGCGCTGAGGGAATTCTCGGCAGGCTTACTCCAGCGCGTGGCGGCCCAAACGTGGTAGCTGTTGAAGAGAAACTGGCCGCCGAGGATCAGCAGCCAGATCCAGAGAGCGAAGCGCAACGGCCGACGCGGAATGCTTTTGCTGAGTAGTGTTCCGCCAACCGCCCCGGCTACGCCGCCGATGATCAGCTGTATTAACAGTTCAGGATTGGTGGCATGCGAGAACCAGTGCGCACCGCTTCCAATGAGCGAAACCACAAATCCGAAGACGATATCAGTTCCTACCACTTGCGCCGGGGCCAACGAAGTCATGCTGAGCAGTGCGGCACTGCCGAGCGCACCGGCTCCCGCGGAAGAAAAACCGACCTCAGCGCCTACGGGAAACATGAGCCACGAGAGCAGTGGACTGCGGTCGCGAGTATTTCGGTTTTCTTCCATGTTGCGGAAGGAAAAGAGGATCTGCCAAATGGCTGTGGTGACCAGAATCGCTCCCAGGATGGCATTCAGCAGGTTCGCCGATCCCGCGTTAACTAAATGCTTTAAGAAGAGCGACCCCACCAGAACGCCTGGCGCTCCGCCCAACAGCATATAGCCTAGCGTGCGCCAGGCAACATTGCGCCGCGCGATTTGCGCAGGCACCAGGATCAACTTTACGGCCGTTGAAAACATCAGTCCGATGCCCACCGCAACCGGAGCGGGCACGCCGAGAAAAAGCACAAGGACAGGCACGGTTACAGTTCCCGCGCCCACGCCGGTGAGCGCGATGAACAGTGCGATAAAGAATCCGATTACGTACGGCATCCCGTGGCCTCAGTTCCTTACTTCGCCGGCGCTGCCTGAATGTGAATTCCGCACTCCACTTTGCGGCCGGCCCACCGCCCCGAGCGCGGATCGTTGGGATCGAGCGGCAACGAAGTGCACGGCTCGCAACCGATGGAGGTGTAGCCCTTTTCGTAGAGCGGCAACAACGGAATCCCAAGCTGCTCGCACGCATACCATACGTCCCGCGTCGACCACTCCGTCAGCGGCGCCAGCTTGAGCACCTGTTTGCCGCCGGGCAGCGAAAACATCGCCGACTCTTCGAGCGCGGCGCGGCTCCTTGCCTGCTCGCGGCGCAGGCCGGTGAGCCATACGCGATACCCGGCCACAGCTTTGAACAGCGGCTCGACTTTACGCAGGCCGCAGCAGCGGTCAGGCGCGGTCTGATACAGCAGGCCGAATTCCGCCTCCTGCTCTGCTACCGTTTTCTCCGGCAGCAGATTGATCAGGTTCAAGTCCCACTCGCGCGCAATGCGGTCGCGATATTCGTACGTCTCTGCGAAGTGGTAGCCGGTGTCGAGAAAGAGGATTGGAATTCGCGGATCGAGCGCGATCGCCAGCTTGGTAAGCAGCACGTCTTCAGCTTGAAAGCTGCACGTGAGGCACACGTCGCCCTTTCCCGTTACTTCGCGCGCCAGCGTGGCTCGCACCGCGTCAAGCCTGGTGTTTACTTCGGAAGCAATTTCCGCAACGCCCATTACAAATCCGCCCCTTCTGGAGAAATGAAGATTCCCGCGCGCTCGAGCAACTGATGAACCGCGGCGACCGCATGCATCCGATTCTCTGCGTCACTGGTGATCTCGAAGCCGCCGGCATTTGCGGTCAGTACGCCCTCATCTCCTTGCCGCGCCGAAATGGTGAGGAAACCCGATCGAGTTCCGAGATCGGTGACGATGTCAAGCATTCCCAGGTGTTCGAGCGAGGCCAACTCACCGGCATCGATGCGGAGTGTCACGGCGCCAACGGCAAACAACGATCGTTCAACGGCGTCGATCAACTCTGTGGGTCCTGAAAGCTCCAGGACGCCGCCGCGATGTCTCCAGCGAGCCTCGCGCTCGCCGGCGGTTACTCGACCCCACGCAGCTGCCTCGTCTTCCTCGCTCGCCGCTGCGTGGCCTTTTGCATCGGTGATCATGCCGGCGGCGACGGTCGCGTTGGTTTCAGGATCGATCAGGATCAGCGCGCCGGTTCCGCGATTGTCGCGATAGAGATCGACCGCCATTGGGCGCAGCAGATGCAGCGAAACCCCGCCGATATCGTTCATGCGGAGCGTCACGGCGGGCTCGTGCTTGAACGCACTCAGGTCCACGCGGTGATCGATCAACGAAACAATTGCAGGAACCGTGTGGCTGGTGTGCTTCAGCAGGTAGCGGCGATTCAAGTCGAGCGGCCGCTGATCCATCCACACGAGCGATGCCTTCAGGCTGCTCGCGACCACAGGCGCTGCATTGGCACCGGCGATCAAGTCGCCCCTGCTGATGTCCACTTCATGGTCGAGTACGAGCGTGACGGAGAGCGGCGCAATCGCCTCGTCAAGATCTCCGTCGAAGGTGACAATGCGGTCGACCTTCGCGCCTCTTCCCGAGGGGAAGACTGCGATTTGGTCGCCACGGCGCACAGTTCCGGACGCGATCTGGCCGGCAAATCCACGGAAAGTATGGTCAGGACGCAGCACGCGTTGCACCGGAAAGCGGAACGGCTCGTTTCGAGTTTCCCGCGATGAAGGCAGAGCCTCCAGCAGTTGCAGCAGGGAGGGCCCCGCATACCAAGGCATCGCGCTGGTCGAATGGACGACGTTGTCTCCCTTCAGCGCGCTGACGGGAACAAAATGAACCTCGACAGGCGTGCCGGTATCAGCTGCAATCTGGCCAAGGACATCTTTGAAATCGGATTCGATCGCGCGGAAAGTCGGCTCATCGTAGCCGATCAAATCCATCTTGTTGACGGCGACAAGGACATGCCGCACGCGAAGCAGGGAAGCGATGTACGCGTGACGCCGCGACTGGATCAGCACGCCCTTGCTCGCGTCAATGAGCACGATCGCCGCGTCGGCGGTCGATGCGCCCGTGGCCATGTTGCGCGTGTACTGCTCGTGGCCCGGCGTATCGGCAATGATGAACTTGCGCCGCGCCGTCGAAAAATAGCGGTAGGCCACATCGATGGTGATGCCTTGCTCGCGCTCGGCGCGCAGCCCGTCTGTCAGCAACGCGAAGTCGATTTGCCCCGGCGCCGTCGTGCCCTTGCCCTCGATCGACTTCACCTGGTCTTCGTAGACCGATTGAGTGTCGTAGAGCAGGCGCCCGATGAGCGTCGACTTGCCATCGTCTACGCTGCCCGCGGTTGAAAAACGCAGCAAGTCTTTCTCGCGCTCGGCGAGCAGAAATTCTTCGATTGAAAATGGGGGAGCGGTCAGGGTTGCCACTTAGAAGTAGCCCTCCCGCTTCTTGATCTCCATCGATCCTTCCTGATCGTGATCGATGACGCGATTCGCCCGCTCCGACGAATGAAATCCGATCAGTTCCGCGATGATCGCGGGAAGGGTATCAGCATCGGAGCGAATGGCGCCCGTGCACGGACTGCAGCCGAGCGAGCGAAGCCGGCTCTTCACCATTTGCGGCTTCTCGCCCGGTCGCGCCACAAAAGCCTGCTCGATGGGCAGCAGAGCGTCGCCGCGCACAAACATCGGCCGTTCCTTGGCGAAGTAAAGATCAACCACCGGAATCTTCTCTTCGTGGATGTACTGCCATACATCCATCTCGGTCCAGTTCGAAATTGGAAATACGCGAATGCTTTCGCCCGGATGAATGCGCCCGTTGTACAGATTCCACAGCTCAGGCCGCTGGTTTTTCGGGTCCCACTGACCCGCACCATCGCGGAATGAGTAAATCCGTTCTTTCGCTCGCGACTTCTCCTCGTCGCGTCGCGCGCCGCCGAAGGCCGCATCGAATTTGTAATGGCGCAGCGCGTCCAGCAGTGCCTGAGTCTTGAGCAACCCGCAGCAGCGCTTAGTGTCGAGCACAATGGGGTTTGTTCCGGCGGCAATGGCCGGCTCATTCCGCCATACCAGCAGCTCCGCGCCCACTTGCCGCGCCATTTCGTCGCGGAAGGCAAGCATCTCGGCAAACTTGAATCCAGTATCAATATGAAGAAGCGGGAAGGGAATCGGCCCGGGGTAAAAGGCCTTCTGAGCCAGCCTCAGCATCACCGAGGAATCCTTGCCGATGGAGTAGAGCATCACTGGCCGCTCGAATTCCGAGGCCACCTCGCGGAGGATATGGATGCTCTCTGCCTCAAGCAGGCGCAGATGGTTCAACCGAGGTGTTGTGACGGGAGGGATTTGCAGCGATGATTTCACTGATTCAGTTTCTGCGACGGGCATTCAGGACCTCTCGGCTTCACTGGGAAGGCTGAAAACCGGTGCGCGCATAGACAAACCCGGCATTCAGCAACGGGTGTGTCTTCTGGATCGATTGTGCTCAGGAGATCAGAGACTAGCGGGGACACCCGTCGAAGATGTTCGACAGGCGACAACAGGAACGGCTTTTCAAGGCGCAAACCATGTCTCAACAGATGGTAACAAAACCCGCCCCCCGGAACAAGGGCGCCCAAGGCCTCGAAGCGAAAAGTGCGCATATTTCGCTGGATTGACGTAGGATAGGGGCGTCTCACTCTCTTGCCTTCAAGTGAACGCGAACGGCAGACCACCCGGTGGCAGCCCGGCGGCCATGACCCGCCGAAGCGTAGCGCTCATTGCGCTTGCGACCCTGGCTACGCTCGGCGCGGCCATTTTGTGCCTTGATCGAGCCGGCTCGGCTGGTCTCCAAACCCGTCATTTTGGGCCTCAAAATCGCGTCCAGACCATTTCAGCCGCACTGGCTCGCTCGCGGACGGCTCCAGATTGGGGCGACCGATTTGGCGATGGCACACCTGACTTTCTCCGGCTGACCGATCCGGCGGACCAGGCAGCCTTCCGCCGCTGGTTCACGCTTATTGCCGAATACCAGGCCGTTCGCCCCCGTTCCGCGGTTCCTCCCGAGATTGCCGACTGTGCCAGCCTGCTTCGATATTCCTATCGCGAAGCGCTCAAACGCCACGATGAAAACTGGTTGACGGCTACCGGAATCGAGGTACCCGCCGCACCTGGCGAGATTCGCGCCTGGAACTATCCCCACACGCCCCTTGGCACAGCACTCTTTCGCGTTCTACCTGGTCCATTTGAGCCCGCTGATCTTTCAAACGGAGCCTTCGCGCAGTTCGCCGACGCCAAAACGCTGGTCCAGCGGAACGCGTTTTTTGTCAGCCGCGATGTGCGCGACGCCCTGCCCGGTGACTTGCTCTTCTATCGCCAGTTTGGCCAGTCGTCGCCGTGGCATTCCATGATCGTGATCCGCTCCGGCGGCGGTTCTGAAGTGGTCTATGACACTGGGCCCGATCATAGTCAACCGGGAGAACTGCGCCGCGTCCTGCTCTCCGAACTTCTTGACCATCCCCAGCCGCAATGGCGGCCGCTCCCCGGTAATCCCAACTTTCTCGGCGTCTACCGCTGGAACATTCTGCGAGGAACTCCATGATTGGCCGGAATTCAACTTTCTGGAAACCGACGCTGCCTTTGCCGCTCCTGGCAGCTACCCTGCTATTTCTCTCGGCCATGGCCGCGGTGCCGGCATCGGCCACCGACGCGCCGCGTTCCTTTTCGCTTTCAACCACGCGGACATTCGCGCCCGGCGAGAGCGTCAAGATCCAGCTCATCGCTCACAATGTGCCAGAGCTCGAATTCCGCGTATACAAGGTGCGGGATGCGGAAAAGTTCTTTGCCGGTCTGAAAGATATGCACAGCTTCGGTGTGCAGAACTACGCGCCGCAAGAGCAAATTGATCAGGAGACGTTTGTCGAGCGCCTGCACGACTACAAAGCCCATCTCTGGTTTCTCATCCGGCACTTCTTCCGCGGTCAATTTACCGACGATGCGCGTGACAGCTTCCGCGAGCAGCAGGCGAAGCTGGGCAAACGCAGCCAGGTTGTGGGCGCGGCACAGTTCGCGCAGATTCCGTTGCTCAACGCGAGCCAGTTGGTTGCTCGCTGGAAACTCGAGACTCCGCCGGCGCTCGTGAGCGAGACTCAGCAGTTGCCCATCGACGGGCTGTCTGCGGGCATTTACCTCATTGAGGCCACCGATGGCACGTACAAGGCCTACACCGTTGCCATCGTTACTTCCGTTGCAGTGGTGGAGCGCACAGCCGGCTCGCGAGCCGATCTCTACGTTGCAGATCGCAAATCCGGGGCGCCCATCGCCGATGCAGAGGTTTTCATCTCGGCGAACGGGCAGCTTCAATCATCCGGCAAGACAGGCAGCGACGGTATGGCCTCGCTCACGATGACCATTCGCGGCGGCGCGCAGGGAGCGGAGCCGGAAAACGTTTGGATCCTTGCCCGCAAGGGAGCCGACTCCGCGCTGGTCACGCCCTGGGGCTACACCTTTCAACAGAACGGATCGCAAACCGAGCGTTCGTATCTTTACACCGACAGGCCTGTCTATCGGCCTGGCGACGCAGTGCATATCAAGGGCATCCTGCGCCAGGAACAGAACGACACCCTCGCGCTCCCCGGATCTCAGACCGTCACGCTCACAGTTCGCGGCCCCGACAACAAGGAAGTCCTGCGAAAGCAACTGACGCTTTCGCCGCATGGAACGGTCGCGGTTGACTGCAACCTCGGATCTGACGCGGCACTGGGTTACTACTACGTCGAATTTGCCGAGCAAAACATCGGCGGTGCCGGAAACTTCTATGTTGAGGACTACAAGAAGCCCGAGTATCAGGTCACGGTGAAGCCCACCGTGCCGCGTGTGCTGCAGGGCAATCCGATTCAAGCCACGATTAATGCGCGCTACTTCTTCGGCGAGCCGGTTGCGGGCGCCAAGGTCACTTACGTGGTCCATACCTCCACGCATTATTGGTGGGACCAGGACGAGGGAGACGACAACAGCGGGGATGCAGACGCCGATTCAAATGACTCGGACAATTCCGACGACGCCGATGACACCTACGGCCAGACCGAACAGCAGGAACATCAGGGCATCCTCGACGCAAACGGTCAGCTGACGGTTACGCTGCCCACTCGGGTTGATCCCAAGCATACGGACCAGGACTATCGCATCGAGGCGCGCGTAACGGATGCTGCGAATCGTGAGGTCGCCGGACACTCCACCGTGCTGGCGACGTACGGGTCTTTTCGACTGAGCGTTGAACCCACAAACTATGTCGTCCAGGCCGGTCAGCCCACGCGAGTGAAAGTGACGGCGCAGGACTACGACGGCAAACCGGTGCAGACGAAAGTCCACATCGCGGCGGCACTCGAGAAGTGGGATTCTGTCACTCACGAGCGCACCGACACCGATGCCGGCAGCAAAGATGCCGTCACCGGCGCCGACGGAACGGTCCTGGTGGATCTGTCCCTCGGCGGCAGTGGCGACTTCGCAGTGAAAGCCACCGCCCAGACACCGGAGAATCGAACTGTCGAGGATTCCACCTACGTTTGGGTATGGAATGGTGCGGGCACCTGGTATCAAACCAACGCCCAGGCGCAAATCGTCGCGGACAAGAAATCTTACAGCGTGGGCGACACAGCGCACCTGCTCCTCGTAACGGGCTTGCCCGAATCGTGGGCCGTGGTGACGACCGAAGGTGACAGCGTTCAGTCTCGCCAGCTCATCCATTTAACGGGCGCGAGCGCACCATTCGATGTTCCCATCACGCAGAAGGCTCAGCCCAACCTTGTCGTCACCGCTGTGATCGTCCACGACGATCAGTTGATGACGGCGCAAAAGAGCCTCAAAGTCCCACTTGTTGAGCGCACGCTTACCATCACTGCCACGCCGAACAAAAGCCAATACGAGCCGCAAGAGGCAGCCAGCTTCGACGTGTTTGCAGTCGATTCCGCGGGCAAGCCAGTCCAGACCGACCTGAGCTTTGGCGTCGTCGATGAGGCTCTTTATTCGGTACGGCCCGATGCGACGCCCGATATTGTTGGATCGTTCTACCCCACACGATTTGTCTATCTCCAACCCGACACCTCCTTCGATTTCTTCTTCTCCGGGCAGGCGGGCGCCAAGAGCCCGCTGCTAGCGAACCTGGCCAACGGTCTCTACCATCCGCGCATGGCGCAGGTAAAACCGGGCTCCGATCTGGTTGTTCCAAAGATCCGCAAAGCCTTTCCCGATACGGCGTACTGGAACCCCAGCGTGGAGACCGGCGCCGACGGTCACGCGCACGTCACGTTCAACTTCCCGGATGCGCTCACCACGTGGCGCACGACCATCCGTGCCATGACCGACGACGGAAAAGCCGGCGGCGTAGTCACGCGTGTGCTGGTGCGCAAAAACCTCATTGTCCGCCTGGCCGCGCCCCGTTTCTTCAGGCAGGGCGACGAGACGGTGCTGCGCGTTATCGCGCACAACTACCTTGCGACCGCCAAGGATGTAACCTTCGCTCTTGATGTGAGTGGAGTGGACGTGCTGAGCGGCCAGACACAGAAAATCACCATTCCCGCCAACGCCGAAAGTTACGTGGACTGGCGCGTGAAGGCGCGCGTGATCGGCAACGCGACGCTCACTGCCAAAGCGCTTACGAATGAAGAATCGGACGCGCTGCGGATGACGCTGCCGATTCTCCCGTTCGGCGTTCAGCAGAACGCAAGCGGCGCGGGCGTGGTCTATTCGGGCACGGGACAAAATCAGTGGTCGTTCAGCTATCCGGCTACGTCGGATGCGGGCTCGCGCGCGCTCATTGTCACCGTTTCCCCATCCGTCGCTGGAACTGTCTTCGATGCGCTCGACTACCTGACCAGCTATCCGTGGGGCTGCACCGAGCAAACGATGTCGAGCTTCCTGCCCGACCTGATCGTGGCTCAAGCTATCGACAAGCTTCATATCAAGTCGCCGATCGATCGAAAGACACTCAACGACGAAGTCAGCGCCGGGCTGGAGCGGCTCAATAGCTATCAGCACGATGACGGCGGTTGGGGCTGGTGGCAGGACGATCCCAGCCTCGTCTTCATGACCGCATACGTTGTAAGCGGTCTGGGGCAGGCGAAACAGGCAGGCTACACCATCGACGATGACCGGCTCAACAATGCGCGCAACTGGCTGGTGTCGACGCTGGCTGCGCACCCTGACATGATTCCCGACCTGCGCGCCTACACGGTTTATGCTTTGGCGACAACAGGCGGCGCGCCAAAAGATGCGCTCGACCGAGCGTGGAGCAGCCAGGACAAACTCAGCGACGAGGGGCTTGCGCTGACCGGGCTGGCTCTCGATGCGGCGGGCGATGCGAGGGCGCATCAGGCTGCCGTGCTTCTCGAAAAGAAGGCGCAAACGACCGACGTCGATGCCTACTGGAAGGGCACGTACGACGGCATGATGGATTTCTGGGATGATACTTCGCCGGAGACCACGGCCTTTGCGCTCAAGCTTCTCATCCGGCAGGATCGCTCGAGCGGCCTGACGCCCAAAGCCGCACATTGGCTCGCCGAACATCGCGATGGCGACTACTGGTTCTCGACCAAGCAGACGTCGATGGTGATCCAGGGGCTCACCGATTACCTTGCTCTCAGCGGCGAGCTCGCCAACACCTCCGATGTCGAGGTTCTGGTGAATGGCACAAGCGTAGGCAAACACCACTTCGGACCCGATGACGCCTTTGCCGCACCGTGGCAAATCAAGGTTTCCGCGGCGCAGGCTGCCAGTGGCGGCAAGGTCACCATCAGCAAGAGCGGCAACGGCATCACCTACTGGTCCGCCGTCAATAGTTGGTACTCGTCCGATCGCAAGGCCTTCCAGCAAGGTCAACTCTCGCTCAACATCACACGCGACTACTACCTGTTGCAGAAGAAGCAGGACAAGCCAACCGATCCCATCACTTACGATCTGGTTCCGCTCAAGGGTCCGGTCCACATCGGAGACATCATCGCCGTCAAACTTGCGCTCAACGGAACGAACTGGAAGTACCTGCAGGCCCAGGACCCCATCCCTGCAGGCACAGAGTTCCTCGCAAATCCCGGGCTCTACTCGCTGAACAACAAGCCCGACTGGTGGGCCGAATTGTTTACGCGCGAGGAGTTCCGCGACGACCGCGCCGCGTTCTTCAACACAGACTTCGGGCAGCGCAGCGTCTACGTCTACCTGATTCAGGCTGATAATTCCGGCGTCTTCCAGGTCAGTCCTGCGCAGGCCGGACCCATGTACCAATCGAACATTCAGACAACTACCGATCCCGCAACGCTGGAGGTGCAGCCGTGAGTGAAGTTGCCGCCGCCAATCCATTGAACGATCTGCTTCGCCGCCTGCGCTCGAGCATCGCATGGGTTGCAGCCCAATTTTGGGCCACGCTCCTGCTTGTTCTCGCCGGCGTTGCCTGGACGCGCCTGCCCGATAGTTACGCATGGCAAGTGGGGCTCACCTTGTTTGTGCCGCTCGTGCTCCTTGCCGCGGCTTTGCTCCTTGAGGCGGGAACCATGCGCAGGCTCTTAAAGGATGAGCAGCGGCGTGCGCCATTGTGGCTCGGCGTACTCACGCTTTTGGTCTGGGCCGCGATCGCATGGGCCGCATGGGCGCTTTTGGATTGGTGCAGCGATCAGATTCCCGACTGGGCCGGCTATCTGAACTCGCGCGCTTCGGCACACATGCGCGCAACACTTTTTACCTACGACCACATTCAAAGCTGGCTCACGTTTCTTGTTTGGGTTTTTCGGTGGATTGCATTGCCCGCGAAGTTGATTCCTTATGCGATGGCCTCGGCTCAATGGGGCTGGCGTTTGCCGTGGCGAAACATCATTCGTCTCCTGTTCAACTGGCGCTGGTGGCTGGTGGTCATCATCGCGGCTCTGGTGGCCGTCGAGTGGCCGAGTCATTTCTTCACTGGCGAGCCGCATGGGACGGTTTCGCATCAGGTCTGGTCCGTGGTGCTCAAGTTCGTTGCAGTGTATTTGCTGGCTGTGGTTTGCTGGGTACTTCTGCTGGCATGGAGCGCTGTGCTGTTGAGCCGATCCAAGCCCATCGAAGGGGCGCCTGCCCACGATTCACTTGTCCCTGCCCCGGTGGGCTCGACTCCACTCGGCGAGAATTCCGTCAAGCTACCGCTGCCCGAGAGTAGCGACGACTCCAGCGGGAACGCCTGACCGGAGCCATTCAAGCATTTGCGCTCGCCCATAGCGTGTGAGCAGTTGCGCGGCGTACCATTCGGCGGCGCGATGTGCGGCTTCCGATTCCGCTTCGGTCGTCGCATGGGTCAATGCGGCATCTGTGCCGTCAACAGTTAGCCGCGGCGCCGACTTTCCGGAGTGATTCGAAGCTGCCCCGGCCTGTGCCACATTGTCCTCGCTCCAAACCTCAACCAGCCCTTCGCGCAGCCATAGCGGCGCGCGCGGTCCTGCCTGTTGCTCTAATAGCGCGTGCAGAAACTCGTGGCGCATCGTGTCTGCCAATAACTTTCGACTCGCGAGTGTCCGCAACGGTTGCGTTCCGATCCAATCATCCTCAGTGAACGCTGCCACCCAGCCGGGTGCGAGCGTTGCCTCGCGAAAGGCTGGCGTGCTCGAGAACGCGCGAACCGTGAACGGCGCGGTCGCGTGTAATCCTGATCGTTCCGTTGCTTGCGCATGCATGCGGTTCAGATCGGCCAGGTATTTCGCGTCATCGGCATCGAGTGATTCGAGAACAAAACCGTCGCCGGCCAACTCACTCCATTCGCGCCCGGTTGCTTCATCTGCTACCTGCGTCCCCGGAAAATATTGCTCCAGGATTTCCTGCACCGATCGTCCCTGTTGCGCCATCGCCGCCGCGCCCTTCTGGCAAAGCCCGACACCATGGCCCCATCCGCGCCCGTGAAATTCGAATCGATCGCCCTCGCGTCTCACTTCGAACCAATTGCTCGGAATTCGGTCCCACCCTAACGACTCGCCAATAGCTAGCCTGAACTCGTCGGCTCCGATTTCAGAGCCATCGATCTTGATCGTCACAGCGCGGCCAGAATCGCCACGCCGAGCGACGCTGATGTTCTGCCATCCCGGCCTGGCAAGCCCGTGCGCGGCCAGCGCCGCCGAAAGCTCAGCGCGCGTTATCTCCGAGGCCCACTCCCTCCCACCTTCCTTCGTGCAGAAGCGATCCGGCTGCGAAGGCAGATAGGAAACTGGCTTGGCACAGGGCCAGATCTCGGTTGGTGAAGCCGTCCTTCCGCCGCAATCCTTGCCAAAGTAGGCCAACGCACGCTGACCGTGGAACCACAATGTCTCGCCCGCAGTCATAAGCGTGGCCGCGTGCGCCGCCGCCGCGCGCCCGCCGTTGCCGCCCCAATGCAAAAGCTGGCAGTGGGTTGAGTCGCATAGATCGTAATCCGCATGACCGTGCGCCTCGTGCAGCGCAAAGCTCCGCACCACAATCGCCAGCGCCTTCATTGACTCAACGCTGTCCGCTCCGCCGGTTTCGCTCGCTACCACCCGCTCCACATAGTTTTCTACCGGCAGCGTCACTGCGATGACCAGCACGCCATTCAGCGCCGTGATCGCGACAGGGTCGTGAAGTGTCACGGTTTCGCCGTGCGCCGTGAGCGTCACCGGCTCCGCCAGCAAGACGCGTGCCGCGTTGCCTGTTTTACCTGCTGCCGTCAGGGTCAATGCGTTTCCAACCGCGCGAAGGGTGGCTTTTTCAGCGAATGTGAGCGTGGCGCAGCCGGAGCAACTTTGCAGGGTGATTTTGTGATCCGGTCCGCCAGGCGTCAGCACCACTTCGCGATCGTGCCACAGGGTCCACATTCCAACGCGAAGCGTTTCGCGCATAGCAGACGGGACTTCGCGTCGTGCTGCAGCGCTCGCGGCAGCTTTTGGCGCCGTTTGCATACCGCTCAAAGCAACGCTGGTCGCTGCTAGCAGGCTGAGGAGTGATCGCGTCAAACCCAGTCGATTCACGGGCGCTCCAAAGGTGCGTTGGCCAAAATCTGACCAGCCAAATGCGCCGCATCCGCGCCCCTGCCCGCAGGCAAGAAAACGACGATCACGACCTTTGGCTTCTCGGCAGGAGCCAGCCCCACAAACCATCCGTGCGTTCGGTTCGACCGCGTGCCCTCGGCGGTGCCCGTTTTGCCCATCACCGCGACGCCACCCAAGCTTGACTGCCCGGCCATGCCAAAGCTCGCGGAATCCTCAAGCCCTTCACGCACCACGTGCGCCGCATCGGAATTTGGATGCGCGGTGAGCTCCATCGCCAGCCAGCGATAAGCTGCGGCCAGCTCCAGCGGCGTCACGCGCACGCCCGCCACTCCCAGCAGCGTCAGTTGCTCTGCATCGGCGGAATCCGGCTCGCGAAACTCGGCCACAGCCTCGTTTGGCTCCAGGCCAGTTGCTCCGAGCAGGCCAGTTGGCCGCAGCAGCAGCCCCAGTTCACCCGGACGCAGCGAGCGTGCAACTGCGGCGAAGTAGGTGTTGCACGACCACGTCAGCGCCTCACGCGCATCGAAGGGCGGCGCGAGCGGATGCGTGCATGCCAGCCGATGGCCGCCAACCACAAGTTGCCGGTTGCAGGCGACGCGGCGCGCAGGGCTCCATCGGCCGCCGTTCACAAGCCCATACAAGACGAGCGGCTTCATCGATGATCCCGGCGCAGCCAGCGTTCGCGCCGCGTCATTCAACCGGTGCGCAGCCAGCAAGCGTCCGCCCGCGATGTCGAGGACGACAATTCTCGCTTCGGGGGCCTCTCGTGCCACGCGTTCAACCGCGCTTTGCCACGCCTGAGCGCCCGTTTGGCAAAACGCGCTCAGCGTTCCGCACGTCGCCGCCATGGCGATCAATCGAACAATTCCGCGCACAGGCGTCACGGCTGGCCGTCCAGGTCAGGCTGCAGCAGGATCAGGAGCACATGGCGAACATACCGCGCGTTTGGCCCAAAGTCGGTCAGGTTGTTGAACACAACTAAGGCGTAGAGAAAAGCAACAGAATCCCAAAGAAGCAGCTTTGCAGTGCGAATGATCATTCGAGCCTCATCCCGAGACGCTGTTGGCCCGCCAGCGTGCGATGTGCGTCGCCACGACCGGGTCCAGCCTCACAACCCAGCTTTACGGCCAATGCTAAATTGACCGGCTTGTGCGCAAAAGGCCGTTTCCAAAGATTGCCTTTCCTCCGTGTTCCTGGTCCCTATGTCCTTCCATATCCAATTCCTTTCGGAAGGCTGGGATTCGGTTTGATTCAGCGCAATTGACCAGCGTATACGGCGCTTTGTCACGACTGGTTCGCCATTCGTCACCGATTCCAAAATGCTGTAGGCGTGCGCGGCTCCAGATACGCCAATTTTGAAAATCGAGAGCTTCTTACTCTGCTAAAAGCGTCGCCTGAGCTTATCACGCTCTATTTATCCCTGAATTAGGAACGCTCGTCACATTGTCGCTGCAAATCCAGCGATAGGAAGCCTGCGTGCATTGATAAAAGGCGTTTGGCCGGTGACGCAGTTGCACGGTCGAAATGAAAACTCTCCATGTTCCCCATCAGTGGTCAACATGAAAACGCAAGAACGGGCCCGCCACAAAAAGGGAAGCGAGTGGTTTCCACTTCGCAACGAGCTGTCGTTCCACTCATCAACGCTTGAGCACTGCACTTTGACGTATCTCAAACGCAAATCAGAATCGTGAGGAGCAGCGAACTGTGAAAATCGTGAATAGGTTGTTCTTGAGCTTCGGGACTTTGATTTTTGCCGCATCCGCACTTGGCCAGGGGATCACCACGGGCACCGTTCAAGGGACCGTTTCGGATCCTTCCAGCGCGGTCATCGTCGGAGCGCAGTTGCAATTGGAAAACAGCTCCAGCGGGCTCGACCTGCAGGGAAAATCGGTCGCTGATGGCACTTTCAAGTTCTTCGACGTTCCAATTGGCGTCTACAAGGTCGTCATCAACGCTCCAGGATTCTCATCCCAGACCGTGAACAATGTTTTAGTTCAGGCTGGAGCCACGACCAACCTGGGCCTTGTCACCTTGCACGTGGGCACTGCCGAGCAGGTCGAAGTCAACGGTTCAGCCGCTGCTTTGCTCGAGACAACAGACTCTCAGGTCACGACGACATTCGACACCGAGACCCTCCAAACCATTCCGTTGAACAACGGATTCGATACTGTAGCCGAGGTCGTTCCCGGAGTCGTCAGCACAGGAGGCCGCACCTACGGCGACAATTTCTCCAATAACAGCGGCGACAACTTTTCAGTGAATGGCCAGAGCGGCCGTTATAACAACTTTGAGATCGACGGCCAGGACAACAACGACAACTCGATCGGCGGGCCCGCCTCATTCTTCGGCAGCCAGGATGCCATCGAGGAGATTCAGGTCATCACCAATGACTACAGCGCGCAGTACGGCCGCAACGCCGGCGCGGTCGTGAACTATATCACCAAGTCCGGAGCCAATACCCTCCATGGAAGCGGCTTCGAGTTTTACCAGGGACAGTTTCTGAGCTCATTTGCCAATTACGAAAAGAGTCCACTATTCGGCTTCTGCCCTCCTGGCGTGAGTCCGACCACAGGCTGCGGCGCGCCTGCGTTGCCTCGTTTTGTCGAGAATCGCTACGGCGGAACGCTGGGCGGACCGATTATCAAGAACAAACTCTTCTTCTTTGGGAGCACCTATTGGGATCCAGTTCGCACCGGGCAGACGCCGTCCCAGTCATCTCCGCTACTCACTCCGGATCCCACCGGCCTCAAGCAGCTTCAGTCGGCGTTCCCGGGCAATCCGGGCGTCGCTGCGCTGGTTGCCTTCGGTCCCTACGCGGTTGCGCAGGGGAATCCGCAGCCCATCGCCAATTCTGTGACGACCGAACAAGTTACCGGTCCCGGCGGCCAAACAGCGACTATCGAAGTTTCCAGCGTCCAGCGGTCCATTATCAGTGTTTCCAGCGACCAGGAAGAATTGGGCCGGTTGGATTGGCAGCCTGATTCAAAAGACCACATGTTCCTCCGCTATTTCTACCAGCCAGAACTTTTCACAGGCATCGCAGGAGCCTCCGGCACCGCCTCAGGTGATTTCGTCAATGTCCCGTCAACAACCCACTCCGTGGGTGCCGACTGGATTCACACCTTCTCTCCCCGCGTCGTTGACCAGTTGCGCTATAGCTTCGCGGACTCAAAAGTCTATTTCGAGGGAGGCGCATATCCTAATTGCGTCGCGACAAACTTCGGCGCATGCCCCACCCAGGTGAATTTTGTCGGCACCAACGATGACCTTGACTTTGGCGGGGATATCAATTTCCCGCAAGGCCGCACGATCAAGGTGACGCAGGTGCAGGACAACGCGACCATAACTCGCGGATCGCAAACTTTGCTCATTGGCGGAGAATTCGACTACCAGAACTCGCCCAATGCCGGTCTGTTCTTCTACAACGGCGAGGTCAACTTTGGAACCCTCAGCAACCTCCTGCAAAATGGTCCGGGCGGACAGAGCGCGTATACGGTTCTGGCCGACGGTAACCCTGTTATTCCCTTTACCGAGCCCGATGTCGCCCTTTACTTCCAGGATGACGTGAAAGCGCTTCCGACGCTGACGCTTCACCTGGGTGTTCGCTGGGAGTTCTTCAGCCAGGCCGTCAACAAGCTCCACAACGAGACCGTAGCCCGGGAGTCAAATCCGGCCACGGCGATCTGGCCCACGACACTTCCTCTCGCGGACCGGGTCACAGTCAAGGCGAATGAGAACTACAGGAACATCGAACCGCGCATTGGCCTCGCCTGGAATCCCGACTTCGACAAGAAGCTCGTAGTTCGCGCCGGCTACGCCATCAATGCAAATCCAGCGTTCGACAACATGTTCCAGCTGGAAGCCGGTGGGGCCCCGGTTGTGAACACCGGCGCATTTGCCTGCGGCGGCGGCGCCTGCCTTCCGGCCAACGGCAACATTTTGAGTTCCAACTTCCGTGCCACCAACCTGCCGTTTCTCCCCACCAACGACCCTCGCGAGGACGACCAGACCACTTTCCCCACCACCTTCCGCACGCCCTATGTGCAGACTTATACCCTCGCCTTCGACCACGAGTTCGGGAATGCCGTCGTGGGCGAGGCGCGCTATGTGGGAAGCAAAACCACCGACGATTTCCAATCCATCGACGCCAATCCTTTCCTGCTTCCGGTTGCTCAGGCGTTCCCCAAAATGGTTTCGCCTTCGTCTCTATGCCAGGACTCCACGGCAAACGGATTCGGGCGCCCGAACTGCAACAACAGCAACGTATCGGAGATCACGAATGGTGGTTGGGCCAACTACAACGGCCTGCAACTGAATTTGACGACGCAGAACTTCCACGGGCTGACCTCCACGGTCTCTTACACGTGGAGCAAGTCGATGAACAACGCTACCGATGCATTTCGCAGCACAGGCTCGGGCGGCAGCACGATTGCCTATGCTCAAAACCCCTTCAACACCGATTCCGCGGAACGCGGCCTGAGCGGAAATGACTATACCCACGTTGTGGGAATCGAATTCGGCTATAGGATACCCAACTTTGTACATGGCGATAACCTTCTCTCAAAGGCTGCGAATGGCTTTATGCTGAGCGGCGTTTATCGCTACAACAATGGGCAAGTGTATACGCCGTACCAACCTCTTAATCTCGATCCGAATACCGGTGACACAAGCTTCTGCGATGGAACCTTTAACAGCTCCTCCGTCGGCTCCCAAGCCGACACTTGCCGGCTCGTGCTTTCAAACAAAAAAGCGCCCATCAACACCGTCGCGTATCTAAACGCCTACACCGGTGGACAGGATCCGACCCCGGGCCAGACTCAAGGGGCTCCGCTCACGGGCACGCCGGAATATGTGATCTATGGGAGCGACGGTTTCAACAACGACACCTCGGTCTACCCCACCGGTGTCTATTCTCCCGGCACGCCCGTCGATCCCGCGACCACGCATTGGATCATCAACAACCAGGCGTATGCCATGGCAGTCAACAACCCGTACCCGGGTTCCAGCAGAAGCCCGCTGCGCGGCCAGCCTTTCAGCGAATTCGACGCAACCCTCACCAAGACGACGAAAATCACCGAGCGAGTCTCGTTGCAGCTCTCTCTCGCCGCCTACAACGCCCTGAACGAAATGTACCTTGGACCAGGAGACCCGAACGTTTCATCGAGCGCATTTACAAGTAATACGTTCAACTTCTCTGGAACAACGATTAGCGGCAATAGCTCGGGAAATCGCTTCGTGCTTCTCGGGGGCAAAATCACCTTTTAATCGTGCGATGTCCCAACCGAATTCACGATCCTCGCCGGTATGCGGGTCATCATAGAGCGGCGTCGCTCTGGACCCGCAGGCTGGCGGTTCGACCATAGAGCGTGCAGTAGCCTTCGCTCCTGGTCACGTCTTTTTCTCCTGCCGACCCCAAACAATTTTTTTGTGACCAACGGCATTTTCCCCGTGACCGATCGCCACTGGATGGATTCGTGAGGGCCAAATGGCGGTGCGAGATGGTGTCGTAAACCATTCAAAGTAAATAACATTCAGTCATAATCAAAGTCGAATTCTCATCAACCGTACCTGATCGGCCAGCTAACCGGCTGTCCCCTGAATCACGATTTCACAACCGGAGAAGACCCATGATGCTTCTACAAAGCCGTCGTCGCCGCGCCATTGCCATCTCGGTTACGTCTTGTTGCGTTTTGTTCTCCGCATCAACAAAGTTGCGTGGCAGTGCCGCCGCCGAACCCGACATTCCCTCCACCAACGTTGCCCCCGAGCCTCACGCCGTAGATCAGCAAATCAAACTCGCCGGCGACTACCTCGCTGGCCGGGGCGTCGCACAGAATTTGAAACTTGCGGCTTATTGGTACGAGAAGGCGGCAGGCGCCGGAGAACCGCAGGCAGAACTCGAGATCGGATACTTCTATGAGGCTGGTATCGGCGTTCCCAAGGATCCGGCGCGCGCCGCGCACTGGTATCAGCTCGCAGCCTCAGGAGGACTGATTCGCGCAAAGGTGAATCTTGCCGTTGCCTACCTGTGGGGCTCTGGAGTTACGATCAACCAAAAGCTGGCGTTAAAACTCTTGAATGAAGCTGCCGCCGATGGCAGCGGGCTGGCGGCCTGCTATCTGGGAGACTTCTACACCTTCGGGATCGGTGTACCCGTGGATCAAGCTGCCGCAGAGCGGTGGTATCGGAAGGGCGCATCTCTACACGATCCCCTGGCGGAGTTCGATCTGGGTACGCTTTTGTTCGACGGCGCCAATCACGCACACGACCCGAGCGCCGCAGCTTCCTTCTTCCGCGAGTCTGCAGCGGCCGGCTACGTCCCCGCCATGCACAGCCTTGGGCTGCTTCTGGTTCGCAATCCCGCGCTTGCCCATTCTCCTGGCGAGGCGACGGAACTTCTCAACGATGCGGCAAATGCAGGCAATTGGAGGTCGTCAGTATTGCTCGGCGTGCTGGCGCGAGATGGCAATGGGGTTCCCCGGGACATCAAGGCCGCGTACTATCATTTCCGCGTTGCTTGCCTGCAAGGCGGGGATGAGGCAAAGAAGCTCGTTGCAATTGACCTGCAGCTCCTTTCAGCCAAGCTGGGTTCCTTTGAGTCCCAGTCCATCGGTTCTGAAGCTGAGGAATGGTTTACAACGCACCATTTCGCACTTGCGTTCGTCGATAGAGAGGGGGAGACTCGGGAGGGGTTCCCCGTGCTTGCCTTGGCAAATCCAGGGAACGGTGAGCACGCGGCGCGATTGCTGACCTCGCCTATCGATTAACGGCAGCAACGCTCCGCTGCGTCGCAGCTGGCTTCCAGAGCTCGTGCCCTTGAGGAATTTCGTCACTTTGACGGTATTGCGCCCCCACCCCGCATTTTTTACCGGAATTGCTGCGATTGAGCGACAAATCATTGACAATACAATCAACGCCAATCTTTTTGTTACGGAGGCAGGTTCGTGGCACCACCCAGGACTTTTTGGGGTCACTTTCGACGTGATATAGCCGCTCCTGATTCGCCCGGCCGATCGGTGCTGACGCATCCGATTGTTTTTGTCGCTGCATTCACGCTCATCGGAATCCTGTTCGCCGCGCAGGAATGGCTCCATCTTTACCACTCCGGCTATCGCATCAGCGCGGCCCTTGTCTTCGGGTCCTGGGGGTCGCAATATTTCATTTGGGGAATCATCTCATGGGTGCTTTGGCGCCTCTTCAAGCCCTTCATTCAAAAGGCAAGTGTCGTTCAGATTTTGACCATCGTATTCCCGGTCAGCCTGGTTACTTGTTGGATCCAGGAGATGATATGGGTCGCTTTCTATCGCAACATACCCGTCGACCGCGCTCGGATGCCCTATTGGCAAGGCGTCTTATGGAACTTCAAAGGTGACCTTGTGGAAAGCATGGTCATCTTCTGGGGGGCCTTCTTCTTTTTTCGCGGCTTCGGCTACTATCAGCAGTTTCGCGAGAAAGAGACCATGGCCGCCCGGCTTGAAGCGCAATTGGCCAACGCGCAAATCGCGGCGTTGCGGATGCAGCTGAATCCGCACTTCCTTTTCAACACCATGAACAGTATCTCCAGCCTGATGCGGAGCGACATTGACGCAGCCGACTCCATGTTGGAACAAATGAGCAGCCTGCTTCGTATGACATTGGAACGAAGAGACGCACAGCTGATTTCCCTGCACGATGAGATCGAATTCATTGAGACCTACCTGGCTATGCAAGACAGACGCTACACGGGGAGAATCGTTCGGACGCTCTCCGTCGATCCAGAACTTCATGACGCATTGGTTCCAGCCATGATTCTGCAACCGATTGTCGAGAACGCCTTTGTCCATGGTTTGTCGAAACTGGACAGGGGCGGTGAATTGACGGTTGAGATCTCCAGGCACGGCGAACACATAAGGACCTGTATCACGAACAGTGGTGTGGGCCTCTCGAATGGCACGAATGGTTCAATCGCCGGTCATGGCGTTGGATTATCCAATTTGAAGAACCGGCTGCGCCTGCATTACGGAGATGATGGTTCATTCCTGATCAGCGAGGTGGATCCAACCCACGTGCGGGTCTCCATCGAATTTCCGCTGCAGCTTTCGCAAAGCTCTCTTAAACCTGTAACAAGGTTTGGTGTGTGATGATCCACGCAGTCATCGCAGATGACGAAGTCCTGGCCCGCCAGAAGTTGCGCCAGTTGCTCCGCGACGAAAACGACATCGAGATCGTCGGGGAGTCTGCTACGTCCCTTGAGACCATCGAGTTGGTGCGCGCCGCTAATCCCGAGCTCTTGTTTCTCGACATTCGTATGCCGGGCATGGATGGATTTGATGTTGTCGGAGCGCTCAGCGACCAGCCGGCAAATCCGGTCCCGCGCATCATCTTCACCACCGCGTACGACCAGTACGCGGTACGCGCATTTGAAGTGAATGCAGTCGACTATCTTTTGAAGCCATTTACGCGCGAGAGGCTATGCTCCGCGATTCAGCGTGTCCGCGAGCAGTTCGCTCTGCCGCAGCAGAATGCCGGCCCGGGCAACGGTACCGCTTCTGCTCTCAACCTGTACACCAATCGTATTGTCTTTAAGTCTCGCGGGCGTATTCTCTTCCTTCCCGTCTCCGATATTCGCTGGATCGGCGCCGAGGGCAACTACGTCCGTCTTTGCACGGCAACTGAAACCCATCTCCTGCGCGAGACCATGGCGCACTTGCAGGATCGTTTGGACCCTCGGGGATTCCTCCGTGTCCATCGTTCCTTCATCGTGAATCTGAAGTATGTAAAGGAAGTGCGCAGGGAGACGAACGGCGACTCCGTAGTCATCCTCGACAACGGCCAAAAAGTCGCAATGGGCCGCAGTTACAGGTCATCCCTCGGCGATCGCCTCCATCGCTCTTGAACCTTCCGTTTCTTGAAGAGGATGTCCCGTCGCTACGCGTTGTTCACTCGCTCGATCTGCATTCTGGCAAGTGTTCCTGGCTCTTCGTCACGCTTGGTCGGCGATCCAACCCTGAATCCCTCTATTGGAATTCGAGGATTGCGAATTTCCTAATTGGAAGAGGTCGGCGTCTTGTGGTTGCTTGTCGGCTTCGTCTACCCGCGCGGCTCCTCCCGGCCGGCTGCGACTCATCCCATCGCTGATCGCATTCGTCACTCCATAGGACCATGCGCGCATTTTGGACTGCGGCGTGCACGTTCTCCCAAGTGAGGTCAGTGTCGTGTTAGAAATCCTGGAAGCTTCCCCAGAGCAGCCGGTGCAGCGGCTTCGCCCTGACATCCTTCCCGCTCTTGCACCGGTCCGGACGATTGCCTTATCCGTCGCCGTCGACGCGGATGCACGCCGTATCTCACAAGCCTTGATGGAGCCCGAATATCTCGAGGCATGGATATCCATGCCAGATCAGACTGAAGACTCGTCGATTGTGATTTCGAAAAAGCCAACCGGCTACGGGCTCGATCATTGGCGCGCGGGCCGTGTCGTCACAAGCATCGTTGGCTCGTTTCTCTTTTGTCATCGGCGCAAGATGCGCCTGTCATGGCGCGACATAGCTGCCCCAGGAATGACCGAAAGCTTCGTCGATTTCCGCATTCGTGGCAACTTTGCCAGCAGCGTTCTCGAACTTCGTCACACCGCTCTGCGCTCCGCCGGAGAATTCCTCTGGTACGAGCAACTCTGGAGCGTCTCGCTTGCTCGCCTCGCAGCAATTCTGCGCTCCGCGTAGTTGCGGCAGAGCACCTCCGCGAAGTTATCCCCACCTTCGACACCCGCGAATCGCTTTTGGCGAGGGGGCCGCGTGCCGCCTCCGTGTGGAACCAAAGCGCACATGAGTGACGCTAAAGTTTCGTCTTGTCGGCAAAGGTAACCGGTTTCAGCATCACCGAAGACACGTCGACCGCAGAATTGCTGTCAAGTGACGCAAAAGTTTCATTGAGTCGGTAAAGGTAACCGGCTTCAACGTCACCGTAGCCACGTTGACAGCTGTTTCATAATCATCCACGATCCATAGTACGTTCCACAAATCAAACATCGCGTCACTAAACTACGCGTAAATTTCAAATAGGAGAGGGGCAATATGAATACTCTAGCTTTGAAGCTGTATATCAAACTCCAGAATTTGGCGAACCACGAGGAAGGTCAGGATCTCGTTGAATATTCCTTGCTCGTAGCGTTCATTGCACTGGCGGTCATCACCAGCGTCAAGGGCATCGCGACCGCCGTAAACACCGTGTTCAGCAACGTCAGCAATTCACTGGCGTAGTTTGGGCATCGGTATTCATTCGGAGTCGCTGGCGGGGTTCGGAGGCTGACCTCTGGACCCGACCAACGACGCATCCGAAAGCCGGGGCATGAGTCGGACTTGTACGCGGCCGATTCAGGTCCACGCTTTCTCCTTCCGACAGCTTGAGATCCATCAGAGTGACAGCAGGCCGAAGCTGCCCGAACAGTTCCACGGCCTTTCGAACCGTGCCGTATTCGCCGCAGACGCGATTGCGTGGCCTGGCCTGCAGAATCGCGATGACAGGGGGGCGTTTCACGGGGTTGACGTCAACGACCGGAACGGTCGTCGTACCTTCTTGAATCGCAGTTTCGAGCGGAAAAGAAGCACCTTCCACGGCAAAGACCGCGTCATTCTTGCGTTCAGATTCTGTCCCAATCAATCCCGGATTTCATGTGAGTCCTGGCCGTCCAGGTCAATTGAGCCCACTGCACCAAAAACCTCCGCGTAATTCTGCTCGCACGAAACGTATTTCGGGGTAAGCGATATCGTTGAGTGTCTATTTCGATTGAGCAATCGATTCCCGATGGGAAGCGCGCATTGACACTGGCTGAGGAAAGACGGTACAAGGGGTGCATCGGGAAGTAAGCGTTTTCTCGCGATGCTGCGTATGCCGTTTGCCAACCGAACCAAGCTTTCATGGCCGCGCTAAAATGGCGTCCGCACTTTAATCCCTACCGTGTCGACAAGGCAAATTGGAAGGCTTACGAACAATGAAAACGAGAATTGAATTCGCACTCATGCTTGCTGCGGCGCTCACGTTCTTTGGCGCAACGTTGACGAAGTCGCAAAACTCCGGACCAGTGGCCAAAGCTGTTCCTTCCCGCCCGCAAGGCCCGTGTGACATCTATGCCGCCGCCGGTGACCCGTGTGTGGCAGCCCACAGCACCACACGCGCCCTATACGCCTCCTATAACGGTCCGCTCTACCAGATCCTGCGCCAGTCAGACGGCAGGACGCTGAATATCGCCGTCGTTCAACCCACCGCCTCGCCCGTTCCCGATGCGGGCGGATATGCCGACGCCGCTGCACAGGACAAATTCTGCGCCAACACGTATTGCTGGATCACGACAATCTATGACCAATCGGGCAAGCACAACGATTTGACCCAGGCGCCTCGCGGCGGATTCAGCGGCCCGGCGATGGGAGGCTTCAACAACATTCCGCTTGCCGACATGGCGCCGGTTACGATCATGGGTCACCAGGTCTATGGCGTATTCATTGAGCCGGGAATGGGCCTTCGCGAGGACGATGCTAAGGGTACAGCGGTGGACGACCAGGCGGAGGGCCAGTACTGGGTGATCAACGGCCTGCACTTCAACAACGGGTGCTGCTTCGACTACGGCAATGCGGAGACCGACAGCCGCGACGATGATAACGGCACGATGGAAACGGCCTACTACGGCGATGCCCCCTTTTGGTATCACGGGAACGCACCCGGTCCGTGGGTAATGACCGACCAGGAGAATAATCTGGTGGGCTGCGCGAATCCCGATGGATCGAAACTCTGCGTAGACATTCCAAGCATCGATTGGCGATTTGTGACCGCAATCGCCAAGGGCGAGCCGCACCACTGGACCAGCATGGGCGGCGACGCGCAAAGCGGCGATCTATCGGTAATGTTCAACGGGGCTCGCATCAACGCAACCTATGACCCGATGCGCAAGCAGGGCGCCATCCTGCTCGGCAATGGCGGCGACAACAGCAACGGCTCGCAGGGCACTTTCTATGAGGGCGCGATGACCGCTGCGGGCACTTTTCCCGCAGACGCAACCGACCAGCTTGTGCAAGCGAATGTGGTGGCTGCGCATTACGATGTGCAGCAGCTGCGCCTGGCGCCCGCGTCGGCGACGGCCGCGCCTCCGGGGCTTCAGACATTTACACCGGGCTCCTCGCAGGACACCACAGTAACGTTCACGAATACCACGGGTGCGCCGGTCACAGGCCTGAAGCTGAGCATTGTCCTTCCCAGCGGAAAGTGGACTTCGCTCGTCGAAGGGACGGCCCAGACGTCGAAGACATTTGCCGACCCGGTAGCTCCAGGAGCAAGCGTGAGCGCCACTTTCAAGGTCACGTCGGGGCCAGCGATCTTCAACGGTGACCTGGTGGGCGAAGCTTCCTGGACGAACCAGGCGAGCGGCAGGATACAAACCGAGACAACAGCAGAAAAGGTGCGGAATGTGAGCCCTGTCAGGGTGAACGAGTTCCGCATCAGTGCTGGTCCTCCAATCGACTCGACCGACTCGTTCATCGAGCTCTATAACCCCGGCGACGGCACGGTCGACATTTCAAACTGGTCGCTGACCGTGCGTCCGACGCAACGGGCCATCTTCTCGGCGGTGAAAATTCCGGCCGATACGGAGGTCAAAGCTCACGGCTTTTACCTGCTCGGCCTCTCTAACTCCGGACTCGCTGCGACCACGCGCGCGGGCGATGCCACGCTCTACGTCAGGAACACGGACGGCATGACGGCTGGCGATACCATCAGCATCGGCGTCGGCCCCGAGGCGGAGACACGCAAAATTGCAAGCGTCGGGACGGCCGCCACTCCGAATACGACACTTTGGCAACCCCTCCCCGAAGGTCCGGTAATCACCATTCCGCCCGGATCGACCAACGTGCCTGTCACCAGCGCGAATGGCTTCAAGGTCGGCGAGAAGATTGCTCTTGGATACGGCGCATCCTATCCCGCAGTCGCACGTTCCATTGAGAAGTACGAGATGGCGACGGTTACCGCGGTCGGCAAGCAGGGCACACAAGCTTATCTTGGCGCTGACGCGGCAGCCGGTTCGGCAAACGTCAAAGTCACGTCGGTAGCCAACATCTCTGTCGGCGACAAGATCAGGCTCGATATCGATAGCGTTGGACATGGCATCGAGACAGTGACGGTTGCCGAGGTCGGCACTCAGGCCACGCGCACCAATCTCGTGGGCCCGGCCAATGCAGGCGCGACCAGTATTAGAGTTCGCAGGGCAGACGGCTTTGCGGTCGGTGACAAAATTAACATCGGTACTCCGGCGAGCCTGGAATCGGTATCCGTGACCGCGGTTGCCGGGCACAGTCCTGGTGGCGCCAGCCTGGACTTTATGCCAGCTCTCGCCAAGGCGCATATCGGCGATGAAACGGTGATGGACCTGGGCACAGGCCTCCGCCTCGACGCTCCGCTCAAGTTCAACCATGCCGCCAACCTTCCGTTCAGCGATCGGGGAACGGGGATCAGCTTTGAGCCGGCGACAGCCTTTGCCCACTCGAGCAACGAGCCTGTGGAGGCGCTCGGCACCGGTATTACCCTGTCGAGCACATTGGCCAAGAGTCACCCGATCGATGCGGTGGTGCGCGACGCCGCGGTGACAACTGCGGGCTACCGGGGATCTCCCGCACCGGATCAGTGGTTTGGCGGACCTGAGCTTGCGAGCAGCGTGCCGTACTTCGACCGCATCATCTCCCGCAGGGAAGGCAGCATGGTGTTGCGCGACTCGACCGGCGCGGTCGTCGACAGCCTCAACTACGGCTTGCTTGTTGATCCGTGGGCTGCCCAGGGTTATCAGGCTGCTTCAGGGCCAGGAAAAAGTGGATGCTACGTGACTGCTCCCGGCGAGGTCGGAGGCTTCGGACAGTTTCCTCCGGCCAGTGCCGCCAATACCAGCGCGGGAAGACTCCCGGATGGCGCTGATACCGGAAGCAACTGCACGGACTTCGCGACTTCGCCCTCCACCAGTTTGTCAATCGCTTCGGATGCCGGCGCGACGAACATCAAGGTCGCAAGCGTAGAGGGCGTTGATGCCGTGCGAACAATTCGTATCGGGGCTGGTGCGAACCTCGAGAGCGCCGAGATCGCGGCGGTTGGCACCGCTGGCGCGACCATGGTGAGCGCAGAGATCGCCGCGGGCGCAACCGAGATTCCAGTTGCCTCTGGCCAGGGCTTTAACGACGGCCAAACCATCCTCATCGGCAGTAGCGCGAACTCTGAGACTGCGGTGATCGTCCGCATCGCCAGATTTCCGACGGCTACCATTACGGTCTCCGCACCGCTCACCAAGGCGCACCCGGCCGGCACAGAGCTTTCCGGAACCGGCATCACCCTCACTGCTCCGTTAACCCGCGAACATGAAAGCGGCGCCACCGTCACCGGCAGCATCGCCACTCCGGATGCACCCAACCAATATGAAAGGGCAGCTCATTAGGGCTGCCCGCGGAACAGAATTGAACGGAAGAAGCTCGAACCGGTCGACCGTTGGCAGGTCGCTGCGGAAAGATCAAACCCCATAGTCCATAGTCACCCGAATACTGTGCCAGTTGAAGCTGGGCCGGGAAAAGGATTCAAGAGCCTGAGGAATCAAAAGAGGCAAATCGGCTCATGACAGAGATCCATCAAGATTGCCGATTCCCGGTGAATCTCAATACGGTCCAACTGACATCGCGCCGCCTCCCGGCACTTGTTCGCTGGATGTTCATGTGATTCGAAAGAAACAGAACAGACCCAACTTATCGCCGACTGTAAATCTGAAATGGAGCCCAATAGAATGGGGCACTGAATCTGCTTTGTGAATGAAGCAGCGAGAGCTTGGCGTTGCGCAACGCGACGGCCGGTGAGTCGCCGGCGGTAAGGCCTTGGTACAGTTTATCCATCAAGCGCGGCGTTGAATCGTCGCTGACCTCCCAAAGCGCACCGATAACCTGTTGTGCCCCCGCATGCAGAAAAGCCCACGACAGGCCAACCAGGCCCTCTCCCGCATACGTGCGCGTTCCGCTGCCGTAGCAGGCAGAGATCGTGACCAGCTGTGCATGGATCGGATGTTGGATGATCTCCCGCGCATAAAGCTTATAGGAATCTTCGTGTCCGGCAGGGTTTGAAAGAATGATCGCCGAATCCAACGGACTGGTGAGGCTGGCGACCGCGTGGGATACGAAATGAATGTAGGCGTAGCTGCGTGGGTCGCTGGCAAGATAGGCTGCCGGCGTAGCTTGCTGCCCTGCAAGTGCTGAGACTTCCGATGAGCTGAAATGCCCTTCAATGCGGGACATCTCCACCCCAAAGAAAGGAAGGGATGGAAAATTCTGATCCGGGGAGTTGGGGTTGCCAATCAAGAGTATCTTTCCGTTTTCACGGCCCGCAGGTTCTGCGGCGCCCAGCATCGCAAGCGATGGAGCCGACGACAAAATAAGGTCACCAAGTAAGTAGTGCATCTTGGCATTCGATTCGCCATTCGACTGAACGCCGGGGGCCGCACCGGGAACAAGCAAAGTTTCAAAGTTCAATTGGCTCAGGATTCCGTCTGCAAGGATGATTACGGGTGTATTCGGGCGAAGCAATGCAGCGGCGGGCGAAAGAAGCACTCTGTAAAGCGATTGGCCGTCTGCGTTACCGCTTTCCAAAGGATCCCGGACTTCGAGGAGTGTTTTGCGATAGCGCTCAACACTCGCGGTGATCTCGCGCTGCGGTGGCAAGAGAAACAATTGGGTCTTTGCGGGCGTGATGGCCCATAAATATGACTGCTGCGCTCCGAGCCAGTAGAAAAGGAGAGTCGAGTTGGTTTTTCGCGCGATTTGTTGAGGGTTCGAACTTGCTGTCCGCAGAGGTTTGCCCGTTCCAGGTTCTTCGAGTCCTCTCTCCAGCGTTTGCGCGCGGCTTTGATCGGCGACTGCCAATGCCGCATCATTTCTGCCCAGTTTCACAAGGAAGTGAATATAGTGGTCGTAAATCTCCGCGGCGTTGGTGCCGAATGGTAGCTGAGACTCCTCGCTCTTGAGCTGCCCTCGTGCGGCCTCATACTGCGACAAGGTGGCCCTGTACATTTGTTCCGCGGCAGCCGTGTTATTTTGCGATTCAAAGAGCTTCGCCAATTCGAAGCCAGCACTAAGCTTAATCGTCATCAGGCTCGCTGGGTCGCCTTGGATTGACTTGAAGAGATTCTGGGCACGGGAATATTCTCCCCGCGCGGCCGCCAACATTCCCATAGTCAGCGCAAGGTTCGGGCTGGGGCGGGTTGTGCCGCCCACCATCGAATTAAGCTGGTTGATGTAGGCGCTTGCCTCGTCCAAGTTTCCGGAATCCACGGCAATCGCGGCCATGTCTTCGATCGCGTTTGCGGTGTCCTCGCGGCTGTGGATTTGTTGTGCGAGATTGAGAGCCTGGCGACACGAACTGGCGGCGCGGTCCCACTCACCGGAGTCGCGATAAACGTAGCCCGCGGTAGTGAGCCACTTCAATTCACTACGAACATTCCCAAGCTTTGTGGCGTCATTCTCTGCCGCTTCGAACTGCTCAAGTGCCCTCTCATCATCTCCCAATTGGAAATAGGCCCAACCCAAATTTCCTTCGGCTGCCTGTGCGAGGTTTTCGTACCCTTGAGCTTCCGCTGTTTGGTACGCTCGGCGCGACCAGTCGACCGCTTCGTCGAAATGATCGACTTGAAGAGCCACCCACCCCAAATTCACGAACGTGCTGGCCTGCAACCATTCATTGTGATGCGTACGTGCAAAAGCAAGAGCACCAAGAAAGGTCTGCCGAGCATCACTCATACGCCCGAGTTTCACAAACAGGATTGCCCGCGCCGTGAGTTCGTCGCCGCATGCCGGAAAATCTGAACTTTGGCAAACGACTTCAGCCCGTGTGAGCCTAACGCCTGCAGCCGCCGTTTGTTCCTGCCGAGTGAGCGCCACCGCTTCGATCGCAAGCTCTTCAACTGTTCCGTTTGAAGCATTAGAGTCGCTATAACCGGAGAGGACACGAAGCGCGTCCACATACATACCGCGGAAGAGCATCGAATTCGCTTCGAGTAGTTGGAACCGGGAAGCCCACTTTGGATCGGAATCGCGGTACAACTCGAAGTCAGATGCGGATTCCCTCTGGCTCATTGCCAAAAAACCGCGCTCGAACAAACTCCGCGCTTGATCATAGTCAGCCTGAGCGCTGCTCCCTCGCGAATCCCTAAGGGGGATCACCAACAGGAACACAAGAAACCAGACAAAAGCAAAAGGGCGGATACTCCGCCCTTCGGGCCGCGAAATTCCCGGCCGTTCAATTATCGTTTCTGATCGCGCAGGAACTACGGAACGCTTGTTCCGTTTGTCGAACCGGTCCCTGTCCCCCCGAAGCCCTCGATCGGACAGCCAAAGTGGAAATCGATCATGGTGAGTTGGACCGTTGTCTTCTTCGGCGCGCCCGTCTCCGGCTTGAAGTCCTCGTGCTTGATCGTTACCTTGCCCAGGACCATCGTGCCGAAGTCCGGAATCGTGATCACGTGCCCAGAGGAGTGGCCGGGGTAGGCGCCAGTCGCACGATTGACCAGGGAACATTCCACTTCCTCCGGCTGAGATCCAAGAGATGCGGAAAGTCGATTGTATCGTTGCTGAAGCACCGCTGGAAGATCCCGGTGTTCTCCCACGCGGCCCAGCTGGCTGGAGATGCGCCCAATCAGTCCGGAGTCATGAGTATAGGCCGCGTCGTTCGCCGGCTTCGGGCCGAGAAAGCTCGCGTTGAGATCGAGATCGACCGGAAGACCTGCGATGCGCAGATTCTCAAAACGTGTACCCAGGAAACTGATCGTCGGCACGTAACCCTCACGCGGATGCTCAGTGATCGTTTGCCCCACGATGCGATCGGCCGTGACCACCTCCATGACGTTCAAGCCCTCGATGACCGTTGTTGCCAAAGTAACCCAGCCGCCACCAGGCTTTGGATTGATGTTCCCGGCAACGTGCGTATAGGCAGAGCGGAACGAAATGACTGACTCGAGCAGAAAGTGCTCAGCACGGTGCGAGAAATAGCCGCCTTCCTTGGGCAGATGCGTGTGTACCTGGGGCTTGATGTGATGTTCCAGCGGAAGCCGTAGATGGCCGGAAAGGATGGTGGCTTCTGCGTGATAGTGATGGGTCCTGCCGTTCAATTCGGACATGGGCGTACTCATGCTCCTTTGCATGCGGACATTTCATGGAATGTCCGATGGTTTCTTGCCGCTATTTTCCCGCAAGGGGGTTCTCGGGTGTGGAGATGGTTTTGGCCCCGTTCCAGAATTCCTGGAATCAGCTAGTTGGTCATCACTATATCAAAGTTATATTGCTCGACAGGTGTACGCCCGCCTTGAGCGGTAACGCTGGTAACCAACAGTGAGTAAGAACCGCTCTGGAGCATGCTGCCTGGAATGGTGAGGGAAAACGCCTTGTCGCTGCCCGCCTCCTGTGTTGTTGCCGGCAGACTGCCAGTCCATACGAGCTTCCCTTTTGGATCGCGGAGGTCGAAGGAATAAGAGGCCGCGGGAACCTCTCCCGGCTCGATCACCAGATCAACCGGCAACGCCACGCCATGCGCCCGGTCAGCGGTAAACGTGGGCAAACTGGCGCCGCGTGTGGCAGCGCGCAGCGGTGCCAAAGGCGCAAGACGAGGCTCATTCGCCGACTGGCGCAGCGCCGGGAATGTGACGAAGTTTTGGTACCCAACCACGATGAGCAAGCCAGCAAAGGCAGGAGCGGCAAATGCCGGGCGCCACAATGAAAACCAAAAATTCCGCTTCTCTCTGGATTTTGCCATCGCGTTTCTGGTCTGCGAAGCCACAAGTTTCGGGAGTTGAACCTTTGCTTCACGCACAAAGACAGCGCCGGCGCGTAGGTCGAGGGCGCACTCAGTGCAATCGAATGCATGCTCCTCGAAGGCATCGCGCGCGTCAGGAGTGAGCTCATTCAGCAGATATCGCTCTGAGGCCATTTGTTCTACTGCTTCGCTATGATTCATCTTTTCCTCCCTTGAATTCATCGTCGCTGTCTCTCAGGAATTGCAAGCGGTTCAGGCGTCTGCGCTCAGAGGCGCTTGATTGCCAATGTGTTTCACGTATTCGACTTTGAATTCCTGTTTGGCGCGATGCAGAAGTACCCGCAAGTATTCCCGTTCTACGCCGAACTCCTGGCAGACCTCGTCACGATCACGCTCGTCGAGAAAGACCGCCTTCAGCAAAGAACGGTCCCTCTTTGGCAGCCGCATCAGGATCGCCCGGACTTTTTCCTTAATTTGCCGGGCAGATACGATGTCCAGGACATCGGCGCCTGTCGCAGCCGGCTCTGGCGCGCCTTCCGCATCGAGTGACTCGCTGCGGCTCGAGGAACGATAGTGCTCAAAGAGGACATGGTTGCAACAATTGTTGACGAATGCGCCAAGACTTTCAGGCTGGCGCAAACCACCATCCCTGCGCAAAACCTGAAGCACCCTGGCAAAGGTCTCCTGGCATACATCGTCTATGGCGTGAGATGACTGAAGCCGCGAACGGAGCTTGAGTTTAATCAGTGCGGTGAAATAGGTAACAAAATGCTCCTGCGTCTGGCGGTCCCCTGCGCAAAGATCCTCTACGTATTTCGCATCGAAGGAATGGAATTGCAAGGTTCGCCCCGCCGTCGGAAGAGATGGGTATAGTATCTCAGCCTGTTGCGGCGATTGAAAGCGTATTGGCCGAGGAGATTTGGCGAGACTACGGCACTTCCTCGGCGAGCCGCGTAGCGCGTAGCTTAGGCGAGCCGGGTTCATGATGCGACCCCGAATAGCCCGCTTGCCAGCAAATAAAACGCGTCCCTGGGGTCGACTTGCTGCACCGGCTCGGCGGGGGTGAACCTGTAGAGCCTCCTTGTAACCGTTCCGCTCACAGCAATCTCAAGGCGTCCGAGGTACTCAACGTTTACTCGGTAATCCGGTTCTGGCTCGGCGCATTTGAAATGAGCCTGCACCACTTGACTACTCATTTCGATCGCCCTCGAGCTCATAAGCGGGCGCATTCCCCGCTGAGAAAGCATAGTGAGTCCTTTTCGACAGTGTTTCGAAGAGCTTGGCTCCCCCGGAAAGTAGTTGCCCGCTGAATAACAGGCCGATCCAGCCTCGGGTCAGCCATATTGCAACCAGTAGCGATATCCAAAGGCCCAAACAAAGAATAAGATTCGACGCGTAGACGGCCAGTCCAGTTCGGCTCTGCACGGCCAGGCGAAGAATTGGCGTTGGGGACATTCGGTGTTTCGCCTCGACTCGATGGAGTAGCCACGTTGTCTTGACCAGCAGGCTCGCCGCCGTCGCTGTATCGATCGCCCTCATCTCAAATCCAGCTCTTTGGTTTCCTGGGCGCGGGCGGAACCCATCCCTAAGGACGAATCCCGCCCGCTTTGGGGGAGGACACCAAAATGGAGTTGGTCGGTTTCTGAGCGCCAATACGGACGCGGCCAAGGCTTCCGCTCCGTACCGGCTCTGGCAACCCAGCAGCGAGAAGCTCTGGCCACAAGCAGTTGATTCTTTAAAGAGCTTTCTCTGTGCATGAATCGCCATCCAGCTATTCGCCAACGCACCCCTGGATCAGCAAAGTGGGCGTGCCGGCGAAAAGTTCGATTTCAGCGCCCATTTCCGGGCTCGATGGGTAGTGCAGCACTCGAGGCGATCGTTTCAAGTTTTTTTTGTAAATCTCAACTGAAGTGGCGCGCCGCTACGGCGTCAGAAAAAAATCTGGCATCTCCTTGAAACGGTCGCCCCGGAATCATCACCATTCGACATATCGGTAATGAAGCCGTTTGGTTGGCTTTTTGGCTGCATTTCTTGGATTCGTTGCTTCCCGCAGCCGTTGTCTTTTGATCGACCGGGCCACGAGGCAAGCCAACTTTCATCTGGAATAAAGTCCATCGCGAAGGTTTGTGTCCGATCTCGCCGCATCCTGAAGCAATCGTCCGATTCCGCGCCATAGCCGGTTTCACAAACTACTCTTGGGAGAAAACGCCATGTCTGCTGCTCATGCATTGATTTCAATGGACCCGCCCGCCCCCTTTGATCGGCTTCCGCTATCTGAAGCAATCCGGGGGCTGGCTGGGATGGCCGATGACACTGCGCGAAATGACGCGATCAACGACGGGCAGAATCAGTCCTCGGTGGCGGTCTTGGTTGACACGGAGGTTGACGGCGCGCGCTATCTGCTGGTGCGGATGCCAAAGCTGGAACGTCAGGACACGCCCGAGCATGCCCTCAGCCAAAGAACGCCCCGCAACTCTGCAGATGGACTGCCGAGCGAACGCCGCCATCGATTCGGAGACCTTCGACGCGTTCTGGTTGCCGAAGGCGATAGCGACACGCGGCTTCGTCTGCTTCATCTGCTTCGCGAATGGGGATTCAGCGTCATTGCAGCACAGGACGGAATCGAAGCCCTTGGTGTCGTTGAACTCCAACAGCCGCCTGATTTCTTTTTCATCAACCGCTCATTGACAGGTATGAACGGCATCGAACTATGCCGGCGGATCTGCGACCGTTTCAGTGAGCATTCCCCCTACATCGTCATGATGGGCAACGCGACCGGCCGTCAGGATGTCGTCGAATCTCTGGAATCAGGCGCAACTGAGTACCTGACGACACCTTTTGACGAGCAGGAGTTGAGAGCGCGCCTCATTGTTGCTGTTCGTGCGCTCGATCGCCAGGACAATCTGATCAGTTCACGCGAACAGTTTCGCGACCAGGCCACCAGAGATGCACTTACCGGTGTCTGGAATCGAAGAGGAATTCTTGAGATCCTGGAGCGGGAGCAGGGTCGCGCCGAACACAATGGCCGGTCAACGGGAATCCTGATGCTCGATATCGACCATTTCAAGAACGTCAACGATGCTCACGGGCATTTGGCCGGCGACCTGGTTTTGCAGGAAACAGCTCGCCGACTATGCCGAAAATTACGCGCTTACGACCGCCTTGGCCGCTATGGAGGAGAAGAATTCCTGATTGTCGTGCCCGCTACCAACGAAAGAGAGCTCTGCGAACTAGCGGAACGCATTCGAGCGTCCGTCGAATCTGAGCCGGTTCCAACAGGGCTGATCGATATACGAATCACGTTCAGCATCGGTGCGGCGATTGCTAAACCAGGTGACAGGTCGAAGGCGAAACTGATTGCCGTCGCGGATGATGCGTTATACGAAGCGAAGAAACTGGGTCGGAATCGGATCGTGTTCGGCCAGTGATGGAATGTGCGAGATATCGATGCCGGCCTTTCCGCAAGCGCCCTTCCGGTGCCCCGGTAAGTCATTCAACCGGATCCCGCGTCCAGCGCAGTGACACATTGAAGCACTTCATTCTTTGGTCCTTCGTCAAAACTCCTTCCGCGCCTGGTCGTTTCTGCTCCCAACGATGGACCACACACAACTTTGCTTGATTCGTCGCGTCTTCATCGAGATCGCTGGGCTTGTCTGGATTGCACTACCGGTGCCAGGCATCAGCTTCGCGCGGTGAGTTGCCTTCGGTCGCCGGATATGCCGTCCGTTCTCATGGAAATCAATATTCAAGCCGGCCAGTTGTCGGGCGGATTTGTTCGCTATCGATCAATATGGTGCCGGGATGAGCACTCCGTTTTGTTGGAGCACGGGGACGAAACACCGTCTTCCGTGAACATTGATATACTTTTTCTGTTGGGCTTTAACGGTTTTCTTGCCGTCAATGCTTACGATCCATCTGGCTTTCAGTGAAAGGTTTGGAGCTCGAGTTTCGAATAGGTTTGCCTCCAGACATTCTTGCAATTTGGATTCTAAGTCGGATAGTTAATCGATATTATTGTTTTAAGTTAGCGATTCTAAAGGGCGGGAGTAGTTCAGTGGCAGAACGTCAGCTTCCCAAGCTGAATGTCGCCGGTTCGATCCCGGTCTCCCGCTCCAATTCCCCATAGATCACCGCCCGCTCCGCCACGGCAATTCTTAGGGGACTTCCTGAACCTTCATCACCAGGCATGTGATTGTGTCCTCGACTTTCACCAGTATTTGATGCGGCGTGCCGGCCGGCACGTGTGCCACATCCCCCGCCCGTAGCGTCTGTGGCGCCCCTCCCTCAATCGACACTCCGCGCGTCTCGCCCGGAGCAATCGTCCGCGCTCCGCTCACAACGCCGCCTGTAACCAGCGTTGCCTTGCCCGCCAGAACGCAGAACAAATCAGCAAACTTCTCATGCATTTCGACCTCGCCGTCGCGGCTGCGAAACGAAAGCATCGCGCAGTGCTGCGGATATTCCTTCAGCGTCTCCGACGCCGAACCATCTCCATGCTTGGCCAGCTTGCGAAGGTACGCCGCACGTTCCAGCAGAATAGCCGGCGACCAGTGGTCGACCGGATTCTTCGGCGCGCCCGCTTTCGGGCTTACCTCATCCAAATCCACATCCTTCAAGATCGCTTTCGACAGCAAATCCATTTCGACTCCTTTTGCTTCCGCGCCTTCCAGTCACGCCCCACCCTTTACATCTCCGCCAGTTTCCTCGCCCGCATGAACACCTTCAGCAGCATCGCTCGCGTCAGCTTTCCGGTGTTCGTGTTCTGCAGCGAGGGATGATAGCAGGCAATCGCGATCATGCCGTCCGGTAGCTCGTACTCCGCACCGTGCGCAAAGGCAAACTCTGCGCGCGACTGAATCACTCCAGTTCTCGTCGCGTGCGCCAGCAAGCCATCAAACGCAATCCGGCCCAGACAAACCACCACGCGCAGATCCTTCAGCAGGCTCATCTCCTGGTCAAGCCACGGCGCGCAGTTGCGCAGCTCTTCCGGCGTTGGCTTGTTGCCGGGTGGAGCGCAGCGGGCCACCGCCGTAATCCAAAGCCCGTCCAGCTTCATCCCATCGTCACGCGCCGTCGCTTTCGCCTGCGACGCAAAGCCGGCCTCATGCAGCACAGGATACAAAAAGTCGCCCGACCCATCGCCCGTGAACGGCCGCCCGGTTCGATTTGAACCGTGCGCTCCCGGCGCCAGACCCAGAGCCATCACGCGCGCCTTCGGATCGCCAAACGATGGCACCGGTTGTCCCCAGTACTCCCAGTCCATATAGGCCCGTCGGCGCTTCCGCGCCACTTCCGCGCAATGTGCGCGCAGCCGCGGGCACAGCTCGCACGCAACAATCCTCTCATTCAATGCTGTAAGAGTTGTGGCCCCGGCCATGTTGAAATTCTATCGTCGAATCGGCGGCGCGCGGTTCCGCCATGTTTCGCTCGGAGTCCGGAACGGACGTGCCGGTCCTCAATACACGCCGGGAATCAGGCGCTTTGTTGTCCGCATATAGTCCGCATATTCTGCGCCAAACGCGCCTAGCAATGCCGCTTCCTCCACATGAATGCGATAAAGGACGGCGGCCGTAGGGAGAACAAAGATAATCGCGAGTGAGGCCCAATTGTGAGCATGAATCCCGGCAGCCAGAAAAATGATCTCCATGCCGAAGTATGACGGGTGCCGGATGAACCGGTAGAGCCCCTTGCGCTGGACCGACTGCGTGGAGCGAATGGCGACATTGGCGCTAAAGGAACTGCCTAGAGTCGTAATAGCCGCAATTCGTATCGCGAGACCCGCCAAAATGAGTGCGAATGCGGCCATTCTCAGAAATTGATGATCGACCCTAATATCCGCGCCCGGGAAAGCAAGCCAGCCGGCGGCAAAGAATGAAACCACGATTGCTATCCATAAGATCTGTTGCGTTCCGCGGTCATGAAGCGTTCCCTGGCTGCGCCGGGTCCGGGTGGCAATTGCAATCACGGTCTCCATGCCAACCCATCCGTAAAAAAGCCACGGCCACAACACTCCCAGGTTCATCGCACTCAACCTCCGCCGGACTTCATGAAGTATACCCGGGTCTCGCTTCACCGGTTTCTGCGCAGCGCCCTCCTCAGGTAGACCGGCGTCTCCCGCTCGCGGCCCAATATGGCAAACTTGGTGCGGAGGGGTTCGCACGATGAAACATGCAAGACTCTTGCTTCTTGCCGGCGATTTTGTTGAGGACTACGAGATCATGGTTCCTTTTCAGGCGCTGCAAATGGTTGGTCACACCGTTCACGCCGTCTGTCCCGGCAAAAAGAAAGGCGACCAGATTCGAACCGCGATTCACGACTTCGAGGGCGATCAAACTTACACTGAAAAGCGCGGCCACAACTTCACCCTCAATGCAACTTTTGACGAGATCGATCCCGCGCGCTATGACGGCCTCATCATCCCCGGCGGCCGCGCGCCCGAGTATCTGCGTCTCAACCCCAAGGTTCTCGACACCATTCGCCACTTTGCCAAAGCCAACAAGCCCATTGCCGCGCTCTGCCACGGTCCGCAACTCCTGGCCGCTGCGGGCGTCATCAAGGGCCGCAAGCTCAACGCCTATCCTGCCTGCGCTCCCGAGGTTGAGCTTGCCGGCGGAACCTACGTCACGGTCGACATGATGAGCGCCGTCGTCGATGGCAACCTCGTCACTGGACCCGCCTGGCCCGCACACCCGGCGTGGCTTGCCAAGTTTCTCGAGGTTCTCGAGGCCCGTGCAGCCGCCTGAACGCGGTTTTCGTTCGCCGCACTTCCGTTGACTCAAGCGGCGCGAGCATCAACATACCGCACCGCATCTCTGTTTCCCGTACCCTATGCCATACTGAATCTGTCTCGCTGTCCCCGGAATTTGCAGTCTCTTCGCATGTCGTCCCAGCCCAACCCGGAGTTCCTGCGTCGCGCCATCGCGCTGGCCACGCGCAATGTTCTTACCGCCGCGGGAGGCCCATTTGCGGCGGTCGTGGTGCGCGAGGGCAAAATCGTCGGAGAAGGCGCTAACTCGGTCACCTCGACGAACGACCCAACCGCGCACGCCGAAATCAACGCCATCCGCGCCGCGACCAAAGCTCTGCGGACTTTTAGTCTCGCCGGGTGCGAGCTCTATACCAGCTGCGAGCCCTGCCCAATGTGCCTCGCTGCCGCCTACTGGTCGCGGCTTGACGCCGTCTACTTTGGCGCCAGCGCCGCCGACGCGGCCCGCGCCGGTTTCGATGATGCTTTTCTCTACGCCGAGCTGCGGAAAGTCGCAAGCGAGCGCAAACTCAGTGCAACGCAGTTGCTCGCCGACGAGGCCTGGGCCAGCTTTGCCGCCTGGATCGCTGCGCCCAACAAAGTCGAGTACTGACAGCCTTCCTATATTTGAGGCGTCTGCCGGCCTTGACCCCGCGCAGCCGCCTTGCGTATGCTGCGAGCGTTTACGCGGGTGCCCCAGGTCTCAACTTTGAAACCTGGGACACCCATGAGTCGATTCACGAACACTGAAGGAAGGCGAGGAGCCTACATGGGCGCCACGGTCGCAACTCCCGCTCCGAACATCGCCTCCAAGCCGTTTCTCGTTCGTCACGCCGCCATCCTTGGCGCCGGAACCATGGGCTCCCGCATTGCCGCTCATCTTGCCAACGCCGGAATCCCGGTTCTTCTCCTGGACCTCCCTCCAAAAGATCAAATCGCTGTGCGCGCTCTCAATGCCCTCTCAAAATCCAAGCCCGCTGCATTCTTTGAGCTCTCCCGTGCAGCGCTCATCACCCCCGGCACCTTCGGCGACGACCTTCCGAAACTTGCCGATTGCGACTGGGTCATCGAAGCCGTCGCAGAGAATCTCGAAATCAAAACCTCGCTGCTCTACCGCGTCCTCCCTTATCTCGCGTCCAGCGCGCTCCTCACCACGAACACCTCCGGTTTGCCGATATCGCAAATCGCTTCTGTATTGCCCGTCCAAGTCCAGGAAAGATTCTTCGGTACGCATTTCTTCAATCCCCCGCGCTACATGCGCCTCCTTGAAGTCATCCCAACAACCAATTCCGATCCCGCCGCCGTCTCGGCTTTCTCCGCCTTCGCTGATCTCGTTCTTGGCAAGCAGGTCGTTTTTGCGCATGACACGCCCAACTTCATCGCCAATCGCATCGGCATCGCGGTCATGTTCAACGCCGCCAACCTCATGCTCGAGCAGGGGCTCTCCATCGAGGAAGTCGACGCGCTCACCGGTCCTGCAATTGGCTGGCCCCGCACAGGAACGTTCCGCCTTGCCGATCTAGTCGGCATTGACATCCTTGCCCACGTCGCCGCGAACTTCGCTCAGGGAGTGACCGGCGGAAAATTCTCCGCAATGCTCGACGAGATGATGAAGCGCGGCTGGCTCGGCGATAAAGCCGGCCAGGGCTTCTACAAAAAAAACCGCGGTGCCGACGGCAAAGATGAGCGTCTCGTCCTCGATCTCGCCACCTTCGAATACCGTCCCTCCGCCAAGCCCAATCTTCCCTCGCTCGATATGGCGAAAAACGCCGCCACGCTCCCTGAGCGCCTTCGCTTGCTGCTCGCGAGCAACCCAGCCAAAGACAAAGCCGCAGCTTTTCTCTGGCCTTTTCTTTCTTCACTTTGGAACTTCACCGCCGATCGCATTGGCGAAGTGGCCGACGACGCGCCATCAATCGACGCGGCCATGCGCGCCGGCTTCAACTGGGAGCTCGGCCCGCTCGAAATGTGGGATGCGGCTGGCGTCGCCGAAACCGTGAGCCGCATGAAGGCTCTCGGCCTTCCCGTCGGCGCTCCCGTTGAAAAACTGCTCGCCGCCTCGCTCACCACTTGGTATTCGTCAGATCGCGTGGCCTGCTTCCAGCCCGCCACCAATCAGCTCAATTCAATTCCCGCCGTCCCGGGCCACGCCCGCATCGCCGATTTCCGCCGTTCTCGCGGCGTTCTCCGCTCCAACTCCGGCGCATCGCTCGTCGATCTCGGCGACGGCGTCGCTTGCATCGAGCTGCACTCGCTTAAGAACGCCATAGGCGGCGACGTTCTCGCTCTCATCTTCGCCGTCCTTAACCCATCCTCAGATGCCGTCCGCGATTTCTCCGGATTCGTTATCTCCGGCGACCGCGACAACTTCTCCGTCGGCGCCAACCTTATGCAGCTCCTGCTCGCTGCGCAGGAGGGCGAATGGGAGGAGCTCGCTGGCGTAATTCACAACTTCCAGCAGATGACCGCAGCCATCAAATTCTGCCCGCGCCCTATCGTCGCTGCGCCCTTCGGCCTCACTCTAGGAGGTGGCGCGGAAATCTGCCTGCACGCCGCGCGCCGCCAGCCCCATGCCGAGACCTACATGGGCCTTGTCGAAGCCGGAGTCGGCCTCATCCCCGCCGGCGGTGGAACAAAGGAAATGTTCCTCCGCGCATTCGACGCAACGATCGCGCTCGTGCCGCCCGACCCCAAAGATCCGCCCTCGCGTTTCGCCCAATCCGCCGAACTCGCCACAACGCTTAAGCGCACGCTTGAAACCATCGCCATGGCAAAAGCCTCCACGTCCGCCGCTGAAGCCCGCTCTCTCGGCCTGCTTGCTCCCTTTGACCGCATCACCATGAACCGCGAGCGCCTGCTTCTGGACGCAAAGGCTCAGGCAGCCGCCCTCGCCGAGTCCGGCTACGTCCCGCCTCAACCCCGCGCGCAAATCCCCGCTCCTGGCCTGGCCGCGCTCGCGACTCTTGAAATGGGTATCTATTTGATGGGTGAAGCCGGCTACGCCTCGGAGCACGACCAGAAGGTCGCCCGCTGGGCGGCATACATCCTCTCCGGAGGCCGCATCACACCTGGCACCCTCGTCAACGAACAGTACTTTCTCGACCTCGAGCGCGAGGCCTTTCTTTCCCTCTGCGGCGAGCGAAAGACGCAGGAGCGCATCGCCTTCACCCTCAAAACCGGCAAGCCGTTGCGCAATTGATCAGCCACGGGAAGCGAGATTTGCGCTCCAGCCTCCCTCGGCATAGAGTGCTCGTGAGAGTTTTTAATGGTTCGCGTGCTGTTCAAATCGGGGCTTGCGCTTGCGTCACTGCCTTTTCTTTGCTGCCCCTCACAGGTTCTTTCGCAGAATCCAGTTTCCGCGTCCCTCAACACCGCCGGCTCGGTCACGGTCGACGGCCGTCCCACCCCCTATCTCATTCGCCATCTCCCCTTGGGATCATTCCCCGATCTACCGCTCGCCATAAAGGAGCAGCTTGATCGCCGCGGCTGCCTCATCCCGCAGTCCTATGAAGCGCGACAGCCTGAAAACGTCATCCACGCCAGCCTTGAACGGTCCGGCTCCTCCGATTGGGCTGTCCTTTGCTCGGAGCAGGGAACGGTCTTCCTCCTCGTCTTTTTCGGCAGCAATTCGAACCAGCCATTCACGCTTGCCTCGTCGCCTGAAACCGAGCGCCTCCAATCCCACGGATCATCGGGAGTCCTCGGCTTTAACTGGGCCATCGATCCCGCATTGCCTCAGGATGTTCACGAAGCGCAACTCGGCATGCGCCATCCGCCTCCTCGTCTCGACCACGACGCCCTCGCCGACTCCGTCATCGACCGGCGCACCGACTATCACTTCTACTTGAGCAATTCCTGGACGCTCATTGAGACGCAAGACTGATTGCCGCCTTTCGCGATCTGGAACTTGACCATTGTCCACCGCGCCATCTAACAATGAGCCAACGGATTGTTCTTTTCGATCGCTGTTCACCCATCACTGCTCCGCAGGAGCGTCCTATGCCCGAAGCTGTTCTCGTCGCCGCCGTCCGCACGCCCGTCGGCCGCGCCCCCAAAGGTGCGCTCTCCACAACGCGGCCTGACGATCTCGCCGCAACGGCAATCACCGGCGCGCTTGCTCGTGTCCCTGCGCTCGACAAATTCTCGATTGAAGACGTTATCCTCGGCTGCGCGCAGCCTGAAGGCGAGCAGGGCTGGAACATCGCCCGCATGGCTGCTCTCCGCGCCGGCCTCCCCGTCGAAATTCCCGGCGCAACCGTCAATCGCCTTTGTGCCTCAGGCCTCGAAGCCATCGCCATTGCCGATCAACGCATTCGGTCAGGTTGCGCCAGAGTCGTCGTGGCAGGTGGCGCCGAATCCATGAGCCTCATTCCCATGGGCGGCAACAAGCCCAGCCCCAATCCCTGGCTCGCCGCCAACTATCCCGCGTCGCTGCTCACCATGGGCCTTACCGCCGAGCGCGTAGCCCGCCATTACGCTATCTCGCGCGACGATCAAGACGCTTTTGCCCTCGCGAGCCACCAGAAAGCCCTCGCCGCGCAAGCCGCAGGGCGCTTCAAAGAAGAAATTGTCCCCGTGAATGTTGTTACAACCGCTCCCGGATCGAAACCTGGCAAACTCGCGACGAAGGAATCGCAATTCTCTGCCGACGAAGGCCCTCGCGCCGACACTTCCGCCGCGGCGCTCGCCGCGCTCAAGCCCGTCTTTCATGCGGAGGGAACTGTCACAGCCGGAAACTCGTCGCAAACCTCCGACGGCGCTGCCGCCGCCGTTCTCATGGAAATTGGCCGCGCTCGCGAGCTTGCCATTCAGCCTCTCGCCCGCCTCGTCTCTTACGCGGTCACCGGCTGCCTGCCCGAAGAGATGGGCATCGGCCCCATCACTGCTATCCCCAAAGCGCTTGCGCTCGCCGGCCTCACTCTCGCCGACATCGATCTCATCGAACTCAACGAGGCCTTTGCTGCGCAGGTCCTGGCAATCATCCGAACTCTCAACCTTGACCGGGAAAAAATCAACGTCAATGGCGGAGCCATTGCGCTCGGCCACCCGCTAGGCTGCACTGGCGCGAAACTCACCGCAACCTTAATCCAGGAAATGAAAGCGCGGAGTGCGCGCTACGGAATGGTCACCATGTGCGTCGGCGGAGGCATGGGTGCTGCCGGCATCTTCGAGCGCCTCAACTGACCCACTGTCGCCGACACCTGAAACCTGATCCCTGACACCTAGTTCTTAAAAAACTCACCGTGCTCTCCGTTCGTCCACGGATCGTAGTGCTGCGCAAACTCGGCACGATGCTCTGTGCTCGGATGGTCGTAGAGCCAGAACTCGATGAATGGACTGGGATTTGGGTCGTCCAGCCACGACTGCCCCAAAGCATTGAACGCAGCGACCGCGGTCCTTTGCGGATCGGGGACAATGCCATGGATGGCCTCCTGCCCATACGCATCGGCTTGGTGCTCAAAGTGCCGGCTGACGGCATTGCTCACCGGCTCCAAGAGAAAACTCGCAATCGCAATCGCAAAGAGCAGAACCACAAATCCTGTGCGCGACGAAAGCTCATTCGCGCCCCAGCGCACGCCAAACTTCCGTGCCATCCATGCCGCAAATCCCGCGCACGCCCAGAACACAAAAAACAGCCCCACGGCCGACAATGCGAATCCCTTCGGAATGTGGTTGAGCACGTAGTGCCCGCTCTCGTGCCCGAAGATGAACAGGATTTCGTCGTCCGGAAGTTGGTCGGTTGCCGTATCCCACATCACGTAGCGCTTCGTCGGGCCCATTCCCGCCACGAATGCGTTCATCCCTGTGAACTTCGCGCTGGCTTTCAGCAGATACATGCGATCCGGTGGAATATTGATCCCCGTCCGCGCCACCACAGTCTCGAGCTTTGCCACCAGGGCCGCATGATTCTTCGCGAGCGGCTCCTGCTTGAAGAAAAGGGGCACAACCAGCGGCTCAATAAAAGTGAGAAACGCCAGAATCGGCAGCGTCACCACCCACGCTCCCAGCCAGTAGCGCCGCGGCCAGCGTCGCACGATCCAATTGAACAGCAGCATCAACGGCACGCCAACCGCGAGCGTCAACCCAAGCAGTTTTCCCTCATCGCCGAGCCAGCCGCCCCAACCCTGCACGCTGATTCCGTAACTACGCTCATAGTGCTCGCCGATCCAGTCCAGCGGCAGTCCGGCCAGGGTCGCGATAATCAGGTAGGCCGCGAAGAAAACTACTCCCTGAACCCAGCGTCGCCCCGAAATCTTCTCTGCCCATCTTTCCAACCCTGCCCATGCGCGCGTGGCCAGCGTCAGCAACAGAAAAACGAGGCCCCATACCGATCCCGCAATGCTCAGAATGTTTCGGATTCGGCTGATCGCGATCGCCTTGGCCAGCTTGTCCGGCGGTAGCGTATACGCCTGCTGAGTGTTCGCCGCGGCCCGCGCGTCGATGGCCACCGGAACCGGCGCCGCCTGTGTCGCGCCGCTTTGCGCACGCATCATTTGCTGCGAAATTCCTGCCAGCAACGCGGCCGCGCAGACCGCCGCCCGAATTCTGCGTCTAAAGGTCATCCCCCTCCTCCCTTGGTCAGCCAAGTCTGCGAGAATCGAACAAACCGATGCTTTCGCCAAAACCTCGAGCTTTCACGCCCCATCATTCTAAAGGTCCGTCGCGGCGTCCGATCATTGCTGTCTTTCGCTCAGCGCCCACGGCAACCCTCCTCGGGATGCTCATTCTTCTGTCCGCGGCTCACGCACAGCAGCCTGTCCCAGCGGTTCTCGGCGCCATGACCACCGAACTCCATCGCGCCTTCACCTCGCTCGGAAAAGCCCCGGTTGCCCCATCCTTGGCGTCCCCGGGAGCGGACAACAAGGGTGCGACCGGAACAGACACCTCACACTCGACGACCGCAGCCGATAAGCTTTTGCCGCCCTACTTCCTCAGTTACACCGTCCGCGACACGAGTTTCGTCTCCGTTCGCGCGATGTATGGCGCCCTGGCCGAGAGCTCAGCGGGCCAAACACGCACGGCCGATGTCCAGATTCGTGTCGGCGATCCCAAACTCGACAACACGCACGGCGCGCATCGCGGTTCGGCCGTCAATAGCCAGCAACTCCCGCTCGGCGATGACCGAGAAGCCCTTGCGCGCTCTCTCTGGCTCGCCACCAACACCGGCTACGGCACCGCTCTCGACAACTATCTTCGCGTCCAGACTGAAGCTGAGGTTCGCGCCAAGGAAGAAGATACCTCGCCCGACTTCAGCCAGCAGACGTCGCAAACCCACATCGGAGCCATCGCTCCGCCCGTCGTCGTTGACCGCGCCGCGTGGGAGCAGCGGGTGAGGGAACTGTCCCGCATCTTCCGCGACTACCCTGACGTGTACCAGAACATGGTTTTTCTTACTGTGCAGAATGAGACCGACTACTTCGCTTCCTCCGAGGGCTCGCAAATCGTTGCGCCACATCTTCAGGCGCGAATCGTCGCAGTCGCCGTCACTCGCGCCGAGGATGGCATGGATCTTTTCCGCGAACAGACCTTCGAGGCACCAACTGTTGACGGTCTTCCCACGCAAGCCGCTCTCGCATCCGCAATGCGCGATCTCGGCAAGAGTCTTGAAGCACTGCGCAAAGCCCCGGTCACTGAGCCGTTCGACGGCCCTGCCATTCTTTCGGGTCGCGCCGCCGCCGTCTTCTTCCATGAAGTCCTCGGCCATCGTCTCGAAGGCCAGCGCCAGCGCGGCGACGAGGAAGGCCAGACGTTTACCAAGGACGTCGGCAAGCCGATCCTTCCTGACTTTCTATCCGTCGCCGACGACCCCACGGTCGACACCTTCGGCAGTACATGGCTCAGCGGCAGCTACCAGTTCGACGACGAAGGTCAGAAAGCCGAGCGCGTCGACCTCATTCAGGACGGCGTGCTCAAGACATTTCTGATGTCGCGCCTCCCCATCGCCAGCTTCGGCGCCTCCAACGGACACGGCCGCGCTGAAGAAGGCCACGTGCCGAACGGCCGCCAGGGCAACCTCATCGTCACTTCCACCACGAGCGTCCCCGACTCCCAATTGCGCCAGCAGCTCATCGACGAAGCCAAAAAACAGGGCAAGCCCTACGGCCTTTACTTTGAAGACATCTCCTCCGGTTTCGCTGTAACGCAGCGCTCCTCGCCGCAGGCCTTTCAGGTCATTCCTCTCGTCGTCTGGCGCGTCTATGTTGACGGCCGTCCCGACGAGCTGGTCCGCGGCGTCAGCATCGTCGGCACGCCTCTAGCCGCCATGAAGAGCATCATCGCCACCGGCGACAAGAGCGAAGTCTTTAACGGCGAATGCGGCGCGGAGTCGGGCACCATTCCAGTCAGCGCCGTCGCGCCCGCCATGCTCCTCAGTGGGATCGAGACGCAGCGCCAGCCGCAAGGCACCGCGCGTCCGCCCATACTTCCCATTCCCGGCGCGGATACGCAAACGCCCGCGCTGAAGGGGGCGCAATGAACCCTCGCCGCTCCCTTTATTCTGCCCTTTTTCTTGCCGTTCTTGTCGCCTCGCACCTTGCCGCTGCTCAGCCCAGCCGAGCTGACGCCGAAAAAGATCCCGTCCTCAAGGCCATGCTCACCGAGCTCGACCGCAGCATGAGCCAGCTCCAGCTGCAGGGCTTCGCCAAGCCCTTCTTCATCCAGTACCGCATTGAAGAGGTCGACGACTTCCAGACCACTGCCGAGTTCGGCTCAAGCGAGGGCGCTGACCGTGCCCGCCAGCGCGTCGCCCGCGTCACGGTGCGCGTTGGCGACTACAAAACCGACAGTTCAGGCGCTCGCAGCGATGGCTCCCTGGAGATTGCCGTTCTCGACGACGACCCCATCGCCCTCCGCACCACCTTATGGGCGGGCACAGATCAGGCCTACAAAAGTGCGCTCTCTGCTTACGCGCAAAAACAGGCAGAGTTGAAGCAGGTGCAAACCCCACCGCAGGCCGACGACTTCAGCCAGGAAAAGCCCATCATCTCGCTTGGCACACCCGCAGCCTTTCACATCGACGAGAATTCCTGGGCCGATCGCGTCGCCCGCGCCAGTGGCCTCTATCGCACCGATGCGTCGGTTAACGCCGGCCAAACCGGAGCCCCCGCGGACAGGTCCTCGTCCGCGGGGTGGAACCAGCGCGACATCCAGTACGCCTCCGCAAGCTTTCGCGCCCGCGCCACCACCACATGGCTCGTCAACAGCGAAGGAACCATCGTCCGCAAATCCTCCGTCGAATTTCAGGAAACCTTCGGAGCCGGCGCGCAGGCACCCGACGGAATGCGCCTCGACCGCTCCTACGGTTCCTCTGGAACTTCGCTCGCCGATCTCGACTCCGAGACCGTCTTCAACCAGCACGCTGTCGACGAGCTTGCCTCGCTCGCTGAGCTCCGCAAGGCGCCTCTTGTTGAAGAGGAGTACCACGGTCCGCTGCTATTCTCGGCCGATGCCGCCGCTGATACGTTGCGCTCGCTGCTCGGTTCCGCGGTCACGGCCACCCGCCCCGCTCTCGGCACTGAAGCGCGCACCAACGGTCCATTCGCGTCCAGCTACCACGCGCGCGTCCTGCCTGACTTCATGAACGTCGTGGACGATCCCAGCCTTAAGACCTTCAACGGCAAAGATATTCTCGGTGCTTACGACGTTGACGACGAGGGCATTCCCGCCCAGGCCGTCAAGCTCATCGACGACGGCCGCCTCGACAATTACCTCATTGGCCGCCAACCCGTCCGCGACTTTCCCCAATCCAATGGCCACGGCCGCGCCGGCATCACCGGTCCGCCGCGTCCCATGATCGGGGTTTTGAAAATCACCACAGACAATGGTCTCTCCATCGAAGAGCTCAATCAGAAGCTTCTGGAATTGGCGAAGGATCGCGGTCTTCAATCTGTTTATTTCGTCCAGACGATGGGCGGCGAAGGAACGCCTCGTCTGCTCTACCGCGTCGGCTCCGACGGCAAGCGCGAGCTGGTGCGCGGCGCGGTCCTTGACGACATTGACCAGCGCGCTCTTCGCTCCAGTATTGAATCCGCGGGAAAGGATCTCTGGGTCGCCAACTTATTCGGTGACCCATCCACTACTGTCATCGCTCCCGCGCTGCTCTTTGGTGATGCCACCGTCCGCCGTGCCAACGCCAAAAACGACAAGCTGCCTTTCTATCCTCCGCCCGATTGAGTGGGAGACGACAGAGAACGGCGCGATCTGGGCAGCCACAAGAAGCCGAAGGACTTTCGCTTACTCAGCGCCTTTCTTCTTCCATGCGCCGACAATCGCACCCATGACCACCATGCCGATCAGCCAGAACCCTGTGTTGATGGCAAACAGGGAATAGGTGCGTTCTTCGAAGACATACTCGGTGGCCCATGTCGTCAGGACAAAGCCCAGCCACAGCAATGCGCCAGCCTTCATTCCACGGAGCGCAGTCTGTGGTCCAGTCAGCTGTGTCACACACGAGATCGCCGTGGCAATCAACGCCGCTGAAATCAGCGCCGTGCCATACTGCAGCGCTGGATTCACTCCCTGGCTCATGAGCCACGCTTGCGTGCGCCCAATCCCATCAAGCCAGCTCTGCAAGAAAAACGAGTACCATGCCGCCTCAAAAAGGAAACACGCCACTGCGGCAACCGCAATGGCCAGATAGTTTTGCCTTACTCTCTTCGCATCCATGCGTATCTTGTCCTCCGGTCGCATCCTCTATGTCCACGATTCCTGCCGTTGATCAAATGTCCCGACGAATCATCGCCTCAGCTAGGATTGGTTTTTGCGGAATTGTAGAGCATCCTCGCTGGTATTGTCCTGCTCGCCTCGCCTCGCCCATCCTTCCGGAAACTCCGCTTCAGGCCCAGACCGCACAAATCGCAGCCCCTTCGTCTCAATCTGTGAACTTTCCCGCACCCCTGGCGCCCGTTTGCGCATCCATCCTCGTAGAAGGCATTTCCTGCCCGGCCGCCGATTTTAATCAACACTCAATTCATCCGGGCCACACCCACAAAGTACAATCCGAACGAAGGAGATTTTCCCCAATGGCATACGAGTTACCACCACTTCCCTACGAGTACTCTGCGCTTGAGCCGTTCATCGACATCGAAACGATGAAGCTCCACCACGACAAGCACCACCAGACCTACATCACTAACGTGAACAACGCCCTCGCCAATCATCCGGATCTCGCCGCCAAATCAGTCGACGACCTCATCAGCGATCTCAACGCGATTCCTGAAGACATCCGCGGAGTCGTTCGCAACAACGGCGGCGGCCACTCCAACCATTCCATGTTCTGGACCATCATGGCCCCGCCCAACGCGCCCGGCAACGGCGGCAGTCCCTCCGGCGACATCGCCAAGCAGATCTCAGCCGACTTCGGCGACTTCGAGGCGTTCAAGAAGACCTTCAACGAAACCACGGCCAAGCAATTCGGTTCCGGCTGGGGATGGCTCGTCTTCACAGGCGGCAAGCTCAAGGTCATCACCTCGGCCAATCAGGATTCGCCGCTCTCGCAGGGTCTCTATCCCATCCTCGGCAACGACGTCTGGGAGCATGCGTACTATCTCAAGTACCAGAACCGCCGCCCCGATTACCTCGCCGCCTGGTGGAACGTCGTCAACTGGGCCGAAGTCAACAAGCGCTTCGCCAAAGCCAAAAAGTAAATTCAGCTTCTAGTTGTTAGCTGTTAGCTATTAGCTCTTAGCTTCTCTGTGCTGATTGGACGTGCTCTTTTTCCGCACAACGGGCTAAAAGCTAATGGCTAAGAGCGAAAGGCTTTCTTCAACGATCGAGGTGAACCGACCCATGGCCACCATGCAAATGACAGTGCGCCCGCAGGATCTCTCGCAACTCCCCAAGGGAGCTGAGAGAATCCCTGACCCTGGCATCCTCGTCATCTTCGGCGCCTCCGGCGATCTCACCAAGCGCAAACTTCTGCCTGCGCTCTATCATCTCTATCAATCCAACCTTCTGCCCAAACAGTTTGAGATCGTCGGTGTCGCGCGCCGCCCGCTCGGAGATGAATTTGCCGCCGACATGCGGTCCGGCATCGTCGAATTCGGCGGCATCGACGCCGCCGACCCCAAACTCGACGGCTTCGTCTCCAAAATCAGCTACTTTCCTCTCAACTTTGACGATCCCTCGCACTACGCCAATCTAAAAACCGAGCTCGACCGCCTTGCAACGGAGAAGGGAATCGGCCCCGATCGCCTCTTCTATCTCGCCACAGCGCCCGAGTTCTTCACCGGCATCATCGAAAATCTCGGCGCGCAAGGCATGGCACAGCCCGAAAAGGGCCGTGTCGCAGTCGTCATCGAAAAGCCCTTCGGCCACGACCTCGACTCCGCCCGCGAGCTCAACCACCAGGTGAATGCCGTTTTCCACGAGAGCCAGGTCTTCCGCATCGATCATTACCTCGGCAAGGAGACGGTCCAGAACCTCCTCATCTTCCGCTTCGCGAATGGCATCTTTGAGCCGATCTGGAAACGCAACTACATTGACCACGTCCAGATCACCGTGGCTGAAACTCTCGGCGTCGAGGGCCGCGGCCCTTTCTATGAGAAGGCCGGCGCTCTGCGCGACGTTGTGCAGAATCACATGATGGAGCTGCTTGCGCTCGTCGCCCTTGAGCCGCCCTCCAGCTTTGAGGCTGAAAGCGTGCGCCGCGAAAAACTCAAAGTATGGCAGGCCATCCCCGCCATCCCGGTCCTGAACACTGTCCGTGGCCAGTACGGCCCGGGCATAGTGGCTGGCGAGCACGTCGTTGGGTACCGCGATGAAGACCGCGTCAATCCCGAGTCCGGCACGGAGACCTACGCTGCCCTCCGCCTCACGATCGAAAACTGGCGCTGGGCGGGCGTGCCCTTCTTTCTACGCGCCGGCAAGCGCATGAAGAAGCGCGCCACCGAAATCAGCATCCAGTTCAAGCAGCCGCCTCTGCTCATCTTCAACCGCATGGCTACCTCCGGCCCCTGCAGCGAGATTCAGCCCAACCTGCTCACCATCCGCATTCAGCCCGACGAAGGCATCGCCCTGCGTTTCGGCGCCAAGGTCCCCACCAGCACTGAAATGGCCGTCTGCCCCGTGAATATGGACTTCGATTACGAGTCCGCCTTCGGCAAGTCCAGCGCCAACGGCTATGAACGCCTGCTTCTCGACGCCATGCTCGGCGACCAGACGCTCTTTGCCCATCGCGATGGCGTCGAAACCAACTGGGCCCTCTACACGCCCATCCTTCAAGCGTGGGCTGCCAAAAAACCGCAGGTGTTTCCCAACTATTTCGCCGGCTCATGGGGCCCCGAGTGCTCCGACCACCTGCTCGAACATTCCGGCCACACCTGGCGCAACGACCTCGGACGAAACGCATAAAGAGTACTCAAGAGGAAGTAGCGAGTCCCTAGTCCCTGGTCCCTAGTCCCTGTCCTTTATCCATCGCCTCATTCGCAAGCCGGTCCGCCTCTTTATTCCCACCTCGCAGCGTATGCCGCATCTCAAACCCTTCCAGCTTGAGCGCGAGTCGTTGCGCCTCTTCCCACAGCGGCCTTAGCCCCGGGCTTTTCACCTTGTACCGGCCCTTCATCTGCCGCACCATCAGCTCTGAATCCGAGACCACCCGCAGCCGCCTCGCCCCGTTTCCCTGCGCCCACTCCAGCACAGCCAATAGCCCCTTGTATTCGGCGTAATTGTTGGTTTGGCGGCCCAGGTACTCGCTCAGCCGCGCCACCACCTGGCCCTCCGGGTCCTCGACCACCGCCCCATACCCCGCCGGTCCCGGATTGCCCCTCGAACCACCGTCGCAGTGCGCAGTGAACCACCCGCCGGCGCTTCCACTACCAGCTGCCTCATTCTCAAACAGTTTTCCGCTCATCGCTTCCCAGTGTATCGGGAGCTGCCCCTCAACCAGGTTGCCGCTGGGCACCCCCGCCCCAGTCGCTTGTTCCCTCGGCCCCGTTTTCTTGGTCCCTCGGTCCCTTGTCCCCTCGGTCCCAGCCTTCTTGTTCCCTCGGTCCCTGCCTTTTGCTTACAATTACCCCCTTTCTTCGTCTACTCATACGCACAGGCTCCATCTTCGTTGAGCGGAGAAGCGATGGCTACCGACGCGATTGGCGTTTCCATATCCCCAACAATGAGTCTGGCTGAGGCGGCCAGTACTTTAGCTTGGCCGGGCTCTGGGAGGGTACAATCCTCTCCAGACGTGGCTGCTTCCAGAGCAATGGGCGGAGCAAGGCGCCAGACCCCCGGCCAGGACGATGCGAGCCGTGCGCAGGGCCGCATGCAAAATCGCGCCCTTGAGATGGACCTCATCCGCGAGGCCCAGGCCGGCTCCCGCGTCGCTTTCGACACCCTCGTCCGCCAATATGAGCACCAGGTCCTGCGTCTGGCTCTCCATCTCACCGGTTCCGAGCAGGACGCCGAAGACATCTACCAGGACGCATTCCTCAAGGCCTACCGCTACATCGGCAACTTCCGCTTTGAGTGCTCGTTTTACACCTGGATCTACCGCATCGTCACCAACCTCTGTCTGGATCAGTTGCGCCGCCGCAAAACTCGCCGCGAGGACCACGCAGTCGTTGTCGACCGTACCGGCGACGAAATCGACATTCTGGCATCCGTCTCCGACACCAGGTCCTTTTCAAACCCCGCCCGCGAACTTGACCGCAAGATGCTTGGCGCAAAAATTCAAACCGCGCTGGGCAAGCTCACCCCGCGCGAGCGTATGGTCTTTGAGCTGAAGCACTACCAGGGCCTTCGCCTCCGCACCATCGGCGAAATGCTGAACACCACGGAAGAGACCGCCAAAAATACCCTCTTCCGCGCAACCAAAAAGTTGCGTGCGCAACTGGCGGAGTTGAGATAAGTCATAAGCGGCAGGTTTTTCATTCCTGGCCGCGAAGCTTTACGTAGTTGCACAGCCCGTCGATTCAGCACGACGAGCTGAAAGCTAAAAGCTGAGAGCTAAAGGCTGTACTTAAGAGGCTTGAAGGACGTAACTATGAATTGCGAACTTGCACACGAACACATCGTCGCGGCAGCCTACGGAGAGCTGCCTGATGATCAGGTCCACCAGCTCGAGCGGCACATCATCGCCTGCCCGGAGTGCCAAAAGGAACGCGAGCAGATCCTGGCGCTCAGAGTTCTCGCCGACGCGCATCCCGTCTTCGAGCCGGATCCAAATCTTGTCGCCCGTGCTCACCTGCGCCTCGACGATGCCCTTGACATGCTTCCGCCCAGGCGTTGGTACGAGGTCCTGGGCCAGCGCATCGTCAATAACTTCGCCAACCTGCAGGCTGCGCCCGTCGCTGCGGTGCTTCTGCTCGTCGCCGGAGCCGGCGCCGGAACTCTTGGCGGTTTTGAATACGCGCAGAATCGTGCCGCCCACGCCGCAACCGTAGCGCAAGCAGGTTCGCCCGCAGCCAATCAAGTCTTGCCCGCCGCGGCCGCGCCTTCGCTTGCCGACGTGGCCGGCATCTCCAGCATCGTGCGCCGTCCCAACAGCGAAATCGTCGACGTCAGCTACAACCAGGTTGTTCCGCGTCAGATTGAGGGCTCCCTCGACGACCCCGATATTCGCCAGTTACTCATGCTCGCCTCTGAAGACTCTACGTCTCCGGGCGTTCGTGATGACTCCGTTGCGCTGCTTGCCGCGGAGTGTCGCGCGGGCCACAGTTGCCAGCCCTCAGGCATCCGCGACGCGCTCATGTACGCCCTGCGCAACGATCGCAGCCCCAAGGTGCGCCAGAAGGCCCTCCAGGGTCTGGAGCCATACGTGGCCGACGACGTACGGGTCCGCGACGCTGTTCTTGAAGCAGTCTTGAACGACCACGACCCGGCCATCCGTACCGCCGCGATTGCTTTGTTGGAGCCCGTTGACGCCGATACAAGCGTTCAGCAGGTTCTCTATTCGGTCTCGAACTCCGACCAGAGTCCTCAGATCAGGTATGTATCCCGGCAGGTTCTGAGCCGTGTTCCAGAAACGCAGTAACAACCGTGCAATAACTACGGGTAAGTATGTCAATGATCGTTTGAAATCGCTAACCCTTCCGGCCACCGCGCCGTCTTGATGAGTGCGGACCGGACGATGAAACGTTGGGAGAAATCGAAAATGAAGCACCTTTTGAGGCCGTTCCGTCATTCGTATCTCATCTTCTCTTGCGCCGGGCTCGCAGCAGTGGCCGTCTGTCTGCTCCTCTTGCCCCGCGCCATCCATGCCCAGGCCGGAGAAATCGCGCCTTTCCTTGAGGACACCAACCCGCTCCTTGCCCACGCCAGCATTCCCGGCTACCTCGGCGTTGATGTCTCTGACGTTGATTCCGACAAGGCCCAGGCCCTCAAGCTCAAGGACGTCCACGGTGCCGTCATCACCCTCATCGATCACGACGCACCTGCCGGCCAGATCGGACTCAAGGTCAACGATGTTGTGGTCGCTGTCAATGGCCAAAACGTCGACAACGCTGAGGCGCTCCGCCGCATGTTGCGCGATCTTCCGCCGGGCAGCAAGCTCAGCCTCGTGATCAGTCGCGACGGCAACATTCAAACCCTGGCTGTGCAGTTGGTGGATCGCAAAGCCATGGAGCACGACATTTGGGCTCGCCTCGACATGGGTGTTGATGGCATCGCGCCCCCTGCGCCGCCGGCTATGGGCATCACTGGGTCTGACGTGCCTGTCACTAACGGGTTTCATATCTCGCTCTTTACCAGCACCCTCAACGTGGGCGCGCTTGTCGAGCCGCTTACTTCTCAGATGGCCGACTACCTCGGCGTCCCGGGCGGCCTCATGGTCAAGCAGGTGGCGCGCAAGAGCGAGGCCGCAGCCGCCGGATTCAAGGCGTTCGACGTGATCATCAAGGTCGGCACGGATTCCATCAACACCTCCGCCGATTGGGATCGCGATCTCCGCTCCAATAAAGGCAAGCCGGTCCAGGTCACCATCCTGCGCGACAGAAAACAGCTGACCCTCACGCTGCAAGTCGATTCCAAGCATCGCAGTGCCGTCAGCGCTCCGTCCGTTGATCCGCAGCAATCGTCAACTGGCGCATCCGTGTAGCCGTTCCGCTTGCGATTGAAAATCGAATCCGGCTCCACCCGGGCGTCGCGTCACCAATCGGCGCCCTTTGTGTTTCGCGCTCTAAACTAGAACCATGGAAGTTCTCTACGGCCTGCATCCGGTCTCTGAAGCTCTCAAGGCCGGCCGCCGCCGCTTCGACCGTGTTGTCGTCGCCCGCGAGCGCCGCGACGACCGTCTCAATCATCTCGTCACTCAGTGCCGCGATGCGGGCATCCGCGTCCTTGAGGAATCGCGCGAGCAGCTCACCCTCGCCGCCAGGAATTCCGCACACCAGGGCGTAGTCGCATTCGTTCGCCCTCAGGAGTTTCTCACCCTCGAGGATCTCTTCGAGCCCGATCCAGCGCGCAAATCTTCCGCTCGGCTCCTGCTCGCGCTCGACGGCGTTGAAGACCCGCAGAACCTCGGCGCCCTTCTTCGGGTTGCCGATGGCGCCGGCGTCGACGGCGTTTTACTCACCGAGCGCCGTTCCGCTCCTCTCAGCCCTGCCGCCATCAAAGCCAGTGCCGGAGCTGCCGAGCACCTTCGCATCGCTCGCGTCGTGAATCTCGTTCGCTCACTCGAAGAGATCAAACGCCGCAACCTCTGGATCGTCGGTCTCGACGAACGCGGCTCCTCGGCTTACGACCAATTCGATTTCACCGGCGATCTCGTGATCGTCCTGGGACGCGAAGGCTCCGGACTCCACGATCTTGTGCGCCGCACCTGCGATCATCTCCTCTCAATTCCCATGGCCGGCGCCGTCAGCTCCCTCAACGTCTCCGCCGCGGGGGCCGTCGTCCTCTATGAAGCCGCTCGCCAGCGTCGCGCCGCTGCTAAACCGCATTCCACCGGTGCAGGCGCTCCCACCGTATCGCCGGCAGCGTCAAAACCCAGGAAGCAGAAAGGCCTCGGTTCTTGAACTTTGAACCCATCGATCGAGTGGGTTGCCCCATCCTAAGCGCGGTTTCATCGCGCCTAGGGTGGGATAGCATGACCCTCAACTCGCCGCGCAGGGTGTTCATCCTTTCGATGGCGGTGTCGTTTCTCGCCACACTTCCCGCGTTCTCCCAAACCACCCCAGCCCCGCCCACCTCAACGCCTTCATCGAATCAAGACCAGCAACCCCACGGCCAGGTCATTTTCTCCCGCTCCGTTGACGACAACGGCCAGACAACATCCACCGCTGGTCCCGCTGCAAAAGTTGGCGGCCAACCCGTTGCAACTCCGGTAGCCACCGACGCCGAGCGCGATGCCCTCACCTTCACAGCCTTCGACATGGATGTGCATCTCCGCCCCGCGGCGCAGCAAATCGCCGTCCGCGCCCTCCTCACTGTGCGCAACGACGGCCTTTCTCCGCTCGCTCACATCCCGCTGCAAATCTCCTCTTCGCTCGATTGGGAAACCATTCGCCTTGCCGGCCACGACGTCGCTTTCACTGTCGCGACCCTCAACTCCGACGTCGATCACACCGGCCAACTTCACGAAGCCGCGATCGCTCTTGCCGCTCCACTCGCTCCCGGCACAACCCTTGAGCTTGACGTCACCTACTCCGGCACCATCCCGCAATCCGCCCAGCGGCTCATCACCATCGGCACACCCACCGATGCTGCCCTCCATACCGACTGGGACTCGATCGCTATCGACTTCACCGGCCTGCGCGGTTTCGGCAATGTCGTCTGGTATCCGGTCTCCAGCGTTCCCGTCATTCTCGGCGATGGCGCTCGCGTCTTCGACGAAATGGGCGAGCATAAGCTCCGCATGGCCGGCGCCCACTTCCATATCACGCTCACTGACGAATTCCCCCACGGCCAGGCGCCCACCGTTGCCCTCATCAACGGCCATGGCATTCCGCTTGCGCTCACTGAGCCACCAACCGCCGGCGCGGAAGTCGCCGGAGTCGCTTCCGCCAGTTTCGACCAGCCGGCACTTGGCTTTGAATCTCCCAGTCTCTTTCTCGCCGTCCGCACTGCTCATCAGGCCACCAACACCACGCTCTACACCGTCCCTGAGGATGATTCAGCTGTTGAAGGCTGGGCCTCTGCTGCTGCGTTCGTCACACCCTTCTTGCAAGGCTGGCTCGGCCAGGTGCCGGGCTCGCAACTCACAATCCTTGATCTCCCCGACCCGGAAGACGCGCCCTTCGAAACCAATGCGCTCCTCGTCACCGCCATTCGCGAGGGAACGCCCGATGAGCTCGACGGCGTATTCGCCCACGCACTCACCCACGCCTGGATGTGCACATCGACGTCGTCTCCCCCTGCTTGGCTCAGCGAAGGTATCGCTCATTTCATGGGAAGTCTCTGGCTTGAAAAACAGCAGGGCCGAAAGAAGGCTCTCGAATCTCTCGAATCCGTTCGCTCGGCTCTTGCGCTTGCCGAGCCCGCTAGTCCCGGCGAAGGTCCCGGCCAGCCCCTTGCTCAGGCGATCTCGCCCATCTATTACCGCACAAAGGCGACCGACGTTTTTTGGATGCTCCGCGACCTTGCCGGCGACGCCGCTCTGTCCGCAGCTCTCCGCGCCTATTCGCCCGCTGATGATGCCGCCCGCGGCCTCGGCCCGAATGCCCACTCCGATTACTTCGAACAGCTCATCGAACGGGCCGCGGCCAACAGCGGTGAGTCTTCGTCGCTGGGGCCAAATCCCAACGCTCACCGCGATCTCTCCTGGTTCTTCTCCGATTGGGTTGACGCCGACAAAGGACTTCCCGACATCGCCATCGACAGCGTCTTTCCCTCGCACACCGAAGGCGACAATTGGCTCGTCGCTGTCAACCTCTCAAACTCCGGCTACGCCGCCGCCGAAATCCCCGTCACCGTCAGCAACCCTCAAACTTCTGTCACTCATCGCGTCATCGTCCCTGCCCGCGGCAAGGTCACGCAGCGCATCCTCATGCAGGGCCAGCCTACTCAAGTCCAGGCAAACGACGGCACTGTTCCCGAAACCGAAGCCAGCATCCACGTTCGTACGCTTGGCAATGCCGACGACCTCCCGCCATCGTCTCCACCCGCTGCCGTCCCGCAATAGACAATTGCGCGCCCTGCGCGAATCACCGCAAATGAAAAAGAGCTGCGCGGCGCGCAGCTCCGTCTCGCTATTCTCATCTCCCTGGTCCCTAGTCCCCTGTCCCTGGTCCCTTCCGCGCTTTCACCTTGAACCACACCGGCGTTCCCTCGAATCCGAACGCTTCGCGAATCTGGTTCTCCAGGAATCGTTCAAACGCAAAGTGCAGCTTCACTTGGCGATCAGTAAATAGAACAAACGTTGGCGGAGCCACCGCTGCCTGCGTCATATAGAAAATCCTGATTCTTTTCGCCATCGGCACCGGCGCCCGCTGAAAATCAATCTTCTCGAGGAATCGGTTCATCGCGCCCGTCGACACACGCTTGCGCCGCTCTTTGGCCACCGTTACAACCTCGCGAAGCACTCGCGTCATACCCTTCCGCTCACGCCCAATCGCTTCCAGCGCCGACAAGAAAATCACCGGCGCATAATCCAGATACTTCAGCGCCCCGCGCACCTGCTTTTCAAAAATCTCCCGATCCGCGGGCTTTTTCCCGTCGGTCCGCGCCGTAGTCACCAGGTCCCACTTGTTCACGATGATGATCACGCTACGCCCGCTCTCGTGCGCATAGCCGCCAATCGTCGCGTCGCTTGCCGTCACGCCCTCCGTCGCGTCGATCAACACCAGCGCCACGTCGGCCGCCTCAAGATGCCGTCGCGCCATCACCACGCTCATTTTCTCGGCCATCAGTTTCGTCTTGCCCTTGCGCCTGATCCCGGCCGTATCCACAAAGCGCAGTGTCTGTCCCTCGAACTCCATCACCTCGTCCACCGCGTCGCGCGTCGTCCCCGCAATCGGCGACACAATCGACCGCGTCGTTCCCGTCAGCGCATTCAAAAGCGTCGATTTGCCCACATTCGGCCGCCCGATAATCGCCACTGACGTCTCGCGCTGCTCAAATTCCCCGTGCGTCCTGATCCGCTTCTCGTCAGTCGCTTCGTCTCGGGCATCACTTCGCTCAGCACTGGCTTGCTGACTCGCTGACTCGCTGACTTGCTGTTCTTCTGGAATCGCTTCCGCAATCGCGTCCAGCAAATCGCCAACGCCCTGCCCGTGTTCCGAGCTCACCCCAAACAAATTGCGAATCCCCAGCTTGCGAAAATTCTCCGCCTCCGCCGCCAGGCCCTCAGTCTCGACTTTGTTCACCGCCAGAAACAGCGGCTTGCCGCCGCGCTTCAACAGTTGCGCCAGGTCGTAGTCGGGCCGCGCCAGTTCCGTCCGCGCGTCCACCACCATCACCAGTGCATCGGCCTGTTTCAGAGCCACCTGCGCCTGCGCAAAAATGTCGACCGCCATCAGCTCCGGATCGTCCGGCACAATCCCGCCCGTATCCACCAGCCTGTAATGCCGCCCCTGCCACTCGTACTCGCCGTAGATGCGGTCGCGCGTGATTCCAGGCTCGTCGCCCACGATTGACCGCCGGCTTCGCGTAAGCCGGTTGAACAGCGTGCTCTTGCCCACGTTGGGGCGCCCCACAATCGCCACAAGGGGCAGCGTCGCGGCCCCGGCTTTCGCCGGCACAACCGATCTGCGATACGTCGGCAAGACTTGTCTCCAGCAGCGGATCATTCGAACACTCGCTGCTTCATCAGTGTACTGTCCAGTTGCACCTTCGAGGGCGCGCCTCGCAATTCCTCTGACAATACCCAGTTCCTCAATTGATCTGACGATGAGCGCTTCTTAATTCCAGTGCATCGGCCGCCGCCCTTCTAGTCCGATCGTTCCTGTGCAAAAATCTTTGCTGGCCTGTCCTTTTGTTCGGTTACACTATGCCATCTGCAGAGGAGATCGATCCATGCCAAAGTTCGTGATTGAGCGAGAAATCCCGGGCATCGGTTCCGCGTCAGCGGAGCAGGTCCAGGCCATCGCGCAAAAGTCCTGTTCGGTACTGAACAACCTCGGTCCTCAGATTCAGTGGCTGCAGAGCTACGTTACCGACAACAAGATTTACTGCGTTTACATCGCGCCCAATGAGGAGATGGTTCGAGAGCACGCGAAACAGGGCGGCTTTCCGGCCAACAGCGTCGCGCAGGTCCGACGCGTCATCGATCCCACCACCTCTGAATCCGCCTGACCGAACCATCATCGCGTCAACCCAGCACTGCTCCTCCGCAGTGCACGCTTTTGTCTGCCTCGTCACCGACCGCCCCGTCCGCCGTCCCGCAGGCCCGGGTACTGCTCTTCTCGTGACCTCAGTCCCTTAGTCCCGATGTCCCAACGTCCCTAGCCCCTTGGCCCCTGCTCCTATGATGGAAGCAGCGCCCTCATGCCCTCCTCCGACGCCTCAACTCGCGCACTGCCGTCGCTCCATGAGTTCTTCTCCCCCGGTGGAATCCTCGCTCGCTCTCCACTCCCATTCGAGTACCGCCCCGGCCAATACGAAATGGCCAAAGCCGTCGAGCGCGCCCTCGCCGAGCGCCGCCATCTCATCGTCGAGGCCGGCACGGGCACCGGTAAAACCCTCGCCTATCTTCTTCCCGCCCTTCGCACCGGCCAGCGCATCATCGTCTCCACCGGCACCAAGGCTCTCCAGGACCAGCTCTTCTTCCGCGACGTCCCGTTCCTCGAAACTCTCCTCGGCGAGCTCCGCGTCTGCTACATGAAGGGCCGCGCCAACTATCTCTGCCGCCGCAAGCTCTTCGCCCTCCGCGACCAGCCCATTCTCTCTGGCCTCGACGAAATCGACGAGTACCGCCAGATCGCCGAGTGGGAACGCATTACAGAAACCGGCGACCGCGCCGAACTTTCCGCGTTGCCCGAATCCTCCGCTCTCTGGCATAAGCTCGACGCCCGCTCCGACGCATGCCTCGGCAGTACTTGCCCCGACTATCGCCGCTGCTTTATCACCGAGATGCGCCGTCGCGCCCTTGAGTCTGATCTCATCATCGTCAATCACCACCTCTTCTTTGCCGACACCGCGGTCCGCCTCGCCGCCGGCAATGCACCCGATGCCGGTATTCTCCCCGAATCCGCCGCCGTCATCTTCGACGAGGCTCACGAGCTTGAAGAGGTCGCCTCGCAATACTTCGGCCGCTCGCTCTCCAATCTCCGCTTTGAAGATCTCGCCCGCGATACTGACGTCCTCCTTCGCGGCAACTCCGGCGCAACGCAAATCCCGGCAATCACCCAGCAACTTCGCGAGCGAGCGCGCCTCTTCTTCGCCGCCCTCCCCATGCCCGCCGACGGACGCCATCCCTTCACAAATCGCGAGGAATTCCTCGAGTCGTCAGGTGACCTCTATCTCGCCGTCCGCTCCACGCTTTCCCTCATCGAATCCGAGCTCGACCGAATCACCGATCTCGATGAAGCGCCCGGCCTCAAAAACCGCGCCGCCACTCTTCGCGCCGACCTCGAATTCATGCTCGAGTCCACCGCCTCCAACATGGTCTTCTGGCTCGAGCGCCGCGCTACTTCCAACGCAGCCGCTGTCCAAAGCCCCGCCCCTCGCAGTAGCGCTTCGGGACGGCAAGAAGTGTCAGGGCACGACTTTAGTCGTGCCATCCACGGCTCAGATAACAGATTGGGGGCTTTAGCCCCTGCGGGACGACGTTCTTCTTCCACTTATCTCCAGGCCACGCCCATCGACGTCTCCGAGCTTCTTCGTGATCTGGTCTTCGACCAGATCCCCACCGTCGTCCTCACCTCCGCCACTCTTACGGTTCAGGGCGGCTTCGAGCATCTTCGCCGGCGCCTCGGCCTCGCCGACGCGCGCGAGCTCGTCGTTCCTTCACACTTCCAATACGGAAAGCAGGCCCTCCTCTATCTCCCGCCGTCCATGCCCGACCCGCGCGAGCCAGAATTCGTCGCCGCCGCCGCCAAAACCATCGAGCGTGTTCTCCGCATCACCCACGGTCGCGCCTTCTGCCTCTTCACCAGCTACAACCAGATGCGCACCCTCCACGATCTGCTTCTTCCCGTTCTCGATTTTCCCCTCCTCCTCCACGGCACCGCTCCGCGCAAAGCCCTCCTCGAGGAATTCCGCTCCACTCCCAACTCCGTTCTCTTCGGCACTTCAAGTTTTTGGCAAGGCGTCGACGTGCAGGGCGAAGCCCTCAGTTGCGTCATCATCGACCGCCTTCCATTCGCGGTGCCATCTGACCCTGTGGTCCAGGCCCGCATGCGCGCCATCGAGGAGTCCGGCGGTCGACCTTTCTTCGATTACCAGGTCCCCGAAGCCGTTCTCACTCTCAAGCAGGGCTTCGGCCGCCTCATCCGCTCGCTTGAAGATCGCGGTGTCCTCGTCCTCCTCGATCCCCGAATCACTCGCCAGCGCTACGGCCAGGTCTTCCTGCAATCCCTCCCACCTTATCGCGTGACCAACACCATAACCGACGTCGAAGCATTCTTCGCACCCAAACCCGCGTGAGCAGGCGAATGAGTCCCGCGCCTTTCGGAGTTTGGTTGGCAGAAACGGATTTGTCGGCGGGCGTTTGCGATGCAGGTTTGTTTCAGCGCACGAGTTTGCTCATTCCGTAAAGTCCACTCAAGAAACGCTGGGCTTCAGCCTATGAAGGGATCTTCTCAAAAGCGCCGACCGCGAAATCTTCAGCGGTCTACTTGTTCTCTGCTTCTTCAACCGTCGCGGCGATGGGGATCGCCTTGTCCATATTCGTGATCTTGAAGACTTCCCTGACCTTCGAGCTCAGTCCCACCGCAATCATCTTCATGCCGCGCTTCTGGCAGCGAATATAGTGAGTCGCGACGATGCCCAGGCCCGAAGAATCGATGTAAGGACAGTTGGTCAGGTCCAGAATATTCAACTTCGGCGGCGTCTCGCCCGGCGGCACTTCCAGTTCGAGAATTTTGTTCAGAGCCGTGGGCGGCAGGCTGCTGTACGCGTCGCGCACAGTAAACGGTCCGCAGAAACGAAGAATCACTGTGCCCGGATCTTTCCCCTGGACGCGCTCGACATTGAAGGCAGTGCTATTCCACGTCTGCCACGAAAATGAACCCATACCAAACTCCTCGTCCATCCAAGACTGCTCTCCCGGCGGCCGGGCCGGCTGCAAAAGGAACTGCTCTTCCTTACTTTAGAAGCTCACTAAATTGTCGCTATCCCCAGGGAGATCTTCGGCCGGCGCCGAATACACGAATTCTCGTCGAGTCCGGCATCGAATTGCAAGAGCGATTCATGAATTGCACTGGAAATGCGGGTTCGAGTGCCTCGGCTCGGGACGCCGGAGCTTTCGCTCGTCGAATTCCGGGTCGAGCCAGAAGCCGCGAGCCAAAAGCTAGAAGCTAGAAACTAGAAGCTAGAAGCTGCTCTTCCTCCCAGCGCCTCAAACAGCGTCGCCGAATCGGTCAACCGGCTCGCCGCCGCATTCTCACGGTCAAGCGCCGTCTGCAACTGTTGCCGCTCGGCGTCCAGCAGGTTGATCTCGCTGATCCCACCGGCATCGTAGCGCTTCGCCGCAATTCCGTACGCGCCATCCGCCTCGCTGGCTGCTGCGCTCCGCGCCTTCAGCGTCTCCGCGTCGCGCTCTGTCGCGTACAGCGCATCCGCCACTTCGCCAAAACTTTTGAGCACTGCCCCGCGATATGCGCCTGCCGCCTCGTCGTAAGCGTCTTCCGCCTTGCGCTTCTCCGCCTGTAGTGCGCCGCCGTTGAAGATCGGCGCTGCCAGCGATGCGCCCACGTTCCACACATCGCCGCCCGAGTTGAATCTCGTGCCTGATCCCCCTCCGCTTCCCGTCAGCACAATCTGCGGAAACTCGTTCGCCCTCGCGACGCCAACATTCGCGCTCGCTTCGTGCAGCAGCGCTTCCGCCGCACGGATGTCCGGCCTTTGCCGCACCAGTTCCGAAGGAACCGTCAACGGCAACTCCTCGGGAAGATGGAGTGAGTCCAGCGAGATCGCCTCCATGTGCGCCTCTGCCGGGCTCACTCCCATCAGCACCGCGAGTTGATCGTTGATCGTGTCCAGTTGCAATTCGAGCGGCGGAATCGCTGCCTCGGTCTGTGCCACCAGCGTCCGCTGGCTGCGCACATTGAATTCGGAGACGCCGCCCGCCTGCTCGCGCTCCTCGGCAATCTTCAGTTCTTTCTGTTCGACGTCGAGCACTTTCTTCGTGATCTCGATCTGCTCGCGAATCTGCGCCTGCCTGATCGCCGCCGCCACCACGTTGCCCGCCAGCATCAGCCGCGCCCCTTCAAGCTGCCACGCCTCGTAATCCCGCTGCGCCTTCAGCCCCTCGATCGCCCGCCGATTCGCTCCCCACAAATCGAGCGCATATGAAACCGCGACAGATCCATTCAGCAGCGTGAACGGCGACGGGTTAGGGAAGGGAATTCCAAACGCTGCCAGATTCAGTTGCTCCTCGGTCACTGAAGCATTGCCCGTCACCGTCGGATACTTCGTCGCTCCGGTCCGCGCAATCACCTCTTCCTGCGCCTGCTTTAACCGCGCCGTCGCCTGCTCCAGCGTCGGGCTGTTCTTCAGCGCTTGCGCGACCATTGCATTCAATGCGGGCGATTGAAAAGTCGTCCACCAGTCCGATGGAACCGTCGCAGTCGGATTGAAATGCTGCGCACTACCGCCGGCCCCCGGACTGCTTGCCGTCTCTGCGGGAGGCGGTTGTGGTGTGTAGGCGGTCACGGTCGGCGGCGCCGGCGCGCGATACCGCGGCCCCACCGTGCAGCCCGCAATCGCCCCGAGGGTCACGACGCCAATCATCCACATCCAGTTCCCCGATCGCATCATCGCCCGCCCTCCTCAGTCGAGAGTTCTCCGGTAAGTCGCCACTGCCACACACATCACCACTACGGTGAAGATCATCATGGGCCAAACGCTCGGCCACGAATCCGCCCACCCGTTGCCCTTCAGCAGAATTCCGCGGACCAGCCGATTGAAGTACGTCAGCGGCAATAGATTTCCGATGGCCTGCGCCCATCCCGGCATGCCCTTGAATGGAAACATGAATCCCGACAGAATAATGTTGGGCAGAAAATAGAAGATCGCCAGTTGAACCGCCTGCAGTTGATTCCGCGCCAGCGACGAAAATGTAATTCCCACCGTTAAATTCGCCGCAATAAAAAGCAATGTCGAAAGGTAAACCGCGAAGACGTTGCCAAAGAACGGCACATGGAACACAAAACGCGCGGCCAGCAAGATAATCGAAGCCTGCAAGAGCCCGATTCCAATGTAGGGAACCAGCTTGCCCGTCATCACTTCCAGCGGCGTCGAAGGCATCGCCAACAAATTCTCCATCGTGCCGCGTTCTCGCTCTCGTGTAACCGCCAGCCCCGTCATCATCACCATCGTCAGCGTCAAAACCATCCCCATCAATCCCGGCACCACGTTGTACTGCGTAATTTCATCTGGGTTGTAGAGCGGATGCACGCTTACGTTGAACGGCGCGGCGCCGCCTTGTAGATTGGCCAAGGGCCCAGTCAACTCCCGCTGAATCACCGCTTGCGTAATGCCATTCACCGCAGCCAGCGCGCTTCCCGTTGTCGTCGGATCGGTCGCATCGGCCTCGATCATGATCGACGGCCGCTCACGCCGTAGCACTTGCCGCGTGAATCCCGCGGGAATGTTCACGACGAACAAGAGCTTGCCCTGCGCCAGCGCCTCTCGCCCCGCTTCTTCGTTCGGCAGCCGCTCCACAATTTTGAAGTACGAGGAGTTCTGCATCGACTCGATAAAGTCGCGCGTCACGTCGCTGTCGTCCGCGCTGATGATCCCAGTGTCCAGATGCCTCGGAATCGTGTTGATGGCGAAACCGAACAGCGCCATCTGCATGATCGGAATTCCCACGATCATGGCGAACGTCAGCCGGTCCCGCTTCAACTGCGTGAACTCCTTCAGCACCACGGCCCACCAGCGCGCTCCCGAAAATCGCTGTGGTCCGCTCACGCGTTGCCCCCGGTCTTCTTTTCAGAGCGGCTCATCAAATAAATGAACACGTCCTCAAGGCTCGTCTCGATCCGCTCCACGCGCCTGCCGCTCTGCCCAACCGTTTCTTCAATCTCCTGTTCGAGCTGCGCATCGTTCGTTCCGCTCACGTGCAGCACATCGCCGAATGTCACCGTCTGCGCCACGCTCTTTTTCTTGCGCAGCTCTTCCTGCAACTCCGCCAGGTGATCGCCGTGAATGGCCCATGTGCTCAGGTGCTGCCCATCAATGATTTCCTGCGCGGTTCCCTGTGCCAGCAAAGTTCCGGATGAAATGTAGGCCAGCTTGTGGCATCGCACTGCTTCATCCATGTAGTGCGTGCTTACCAGCACCGAGATTCCCTTGGCCGCGAGAGCCTGAATCTCATCCCAGAAGTCGCGCCGCGCTCTCGGATCAACGCCCGCCGTCGGCTCGTCCAGCAGCAGCAGTTGCGGCCCGTGCAGCATGCATGCCGCCAGCGCCATGCGTTGCTTCCATCCTCCAGACAGCTCTCCAGCAAGCTGATGCGCCCTCGACGTCAGCCCAAGATCCGCGAGGCTTTTCTTGACTGTCTTTTTGCGATCGCGAAGCTGGTAGACCCGCGCCACAAAGTCCAGATTCTCCGCGATCGTCAGGTCCTCCCAGAATGAGAACCGCTGCGTCATGTATCCCACGCTGCGCTTGATCTCCGCGCTCTCCCGCCGAATATCGTGGCCGAGGCATGTCCCCGTTCCAGAATCGGGCTTCAACAATCCGCACATCATTCGGATCGTCGTCGTCTTTCCGCTTCCATTCGGCCCGAGAAAGCCGAAGATCTCGCCCCGGCGCACGCGCAGCGTCACGTCCTTCACCACGTGCTTGCCGTCGAAGTGCTTGTTCAGCCCCTCCACGTCAATGGCGAACTCGAATTGCGCGGCCGCCGTCACTGGACCGTCACCTCCACTGGCTGGCCCGGATGCAGTGTGGCAGCTGTCTGCGCCGATGGATTTGCAATCACCATGTACACCAGCTTTGATCGGTTCTCGTTGCTGTAAATCACCGGCGGCGTGTACTCGCTCTGCGGCGACACAAAACTGATCTTCGCCGCAACGTCGCTGGCGCAACCATCGCACCCGACGTGCACGCTTCCTCCAACGCGCAGCCCGCCCACAACCGTCTCCGGCACGAAAAATCGAATCTCCATATCCTCTGGCGGCAGAATCTGCACCACCGGATTTCCCGCCGTCACCCACTCGCCCTGCCGGTAAAGCGTGTCGAACACCAGCCCGTCGCGCGGCGACGTAATCTGCTTCTGCCTCAGGTGCCACTCCGCGTTGGCCAACGACGCGCGATCCGCAGCCACCTGGTTCATCTGCGCCTTGATCTGGTCCTCCCGCGCCGGCAACGCATCCACCGCCAGATCGGCCTCCAGCTCTTTCACCTTCGCTGCGCTTGTCTCCGCCGCTGCCTGCGCGTTGATCAACTCGGTCTGCGCAATGCCGCCAGCCTTGAATTGCGCTTCGTCGCTCGCCAGGATCTCGTCCGCCTGCTTCTTGTCCGCGACCGCCTGCCCCAGCTTCGCGCGCGTTACGTCCACTTCTGCTGGCCGCTTTCCTGTTTCCAGGTCATTCAGCCGCGACTCCGAACTCCGTAGCACTTGCTCGGCCGTCTGCATTTCCGACGCTTCCGGCTCATCGTCCAGCGCAAACAGCGGATGCCCCGCCGTCACCGTGTCGCCGCGCGCAACGCTCACCTGGTCCAGCCTTCCGCTCTGGGGCGAAGCCACGTAAACAAACTTGCCTTCGATGTATCCCTGGTACGTATTCGTAGGCTTCTTTGCGCACCCCGCCATCAACGCAAACGCCGCAACCGCCATCGCGCTCGCTCGAACCTTCTTCGGGAGAACATGCATCTTCCCCTCCATACTCACTTACGCCTCGATCCCGCCTTGCGTTTCATCCGCCCGCCAGATTTTTGTCCCGCACCCGGCTGCAAACCATGGATAAGCAGCCCCGTAATGTGGCGGTTGAGTGCCTCGCGTCCCGGAGTCTTGCGCTTGAAGATCTCCGCCCAGAGTTTGATTGTTGCCATGTGCATCATCACCAGCCCGATCACCGAAAACACAATGAGCCCCGGGTCGAGATCCGCATTCGCCACCCCCGCCCGCTGTGCATTGGCCACGCTTTGGCTCAGAATGCCAATCTTTTCGAACGGCAAGTGTCGCAACACTCTCGTCCGCAGCAGCCCGCCCTCGTTCAGCACCTCGCGCATCCACGTCGACGGTACCCAGGGCATCTTCTCAATCCCCGCCAGCATTCGCTCCACAACTCCCTGCACAATCTCCGCCAGCCCCGCGCCCGCCATCACTGGGCCCCACACTCCCACGATCAGCGGCGCCAGCCGCTCCTCGACCACCGCATCCAGCAGTTGGTCCCGGTCCTTGAAGTAGTAGTGCAGCATTGCCGGAGTCAGTTCGGCCCGCTCGGCGATCATGGCAAACGTCGTTGCCGCCACTCCTTGCTTCGCGAAGAGCTCCGTCGCCGCCTCAATCAGCTTCTCCCGTGCATAAAGCCCGGAGTGGGAAGTGGGCCTTCCCGGCGGGCGTGAAGACTTACTTCGCCCCGGTGCGCGTCCCCGTTTTATCGCCGTTAGCATCGTAAAAATTAACTAATGCATTAATTAAATAATGAAACTGAGAATCCTGTCAAGCCGGAGCCGCTGAAGCCCTGATAGGCCAGGCCCGTCCATAGTCGAGATGAATCAGGCGCGTTGCGCTATCGCACCAGGCTGCTGTCCCAAACGCGGCCGAGCAGTAGTTTCAGTCGCGCGAAATCGCGGGGGCCGAGTTCTTCCGTCCAATCGCGCTCAATCTCGCGCAGGATCTCAATCACCTTGGAATAGGCGGCATGCCCACGCTTGGCAAAGTTGACGATGCGTGCGCGGCCCTCCTTGGGAGCGTCTGATCGCTTCGGGTAACCGAGGCCCTCCAGGCTGCCCAGCAGGCGTCCTATTCCATCCACAATGCGCTCGTAATAATCCGCGGATAGTACCGGCTCGCCTTGCCCTCGCCCGAAACAATCTGGTCGCAGCACGCCCAGTACGAGCTGCCTTCCGTCTGCCACTGCACGTGCGCTGCGTCGGCCTTGCGGAAAACATCCGCCACCTTCGGATCTTCGTCCAGGTGGAACACTCTCCGCGTCACGTGCATGAAGATCGAAATCTTGCTCATCCACGAGTTGTTGCTCGTCGACGACAATTTGATCCCGCCATCGGCAAACAAATTCCGCCTGTCCGCGTCCAAAAGCAGCTTTCGCGTATGCTCTTTCAGCGCGTCGAACATCCGTTTCTCTTCCGCGCTTCCGAACACCTGCTCCAGCGTCCCGGCGGCGAATCCCGTCTTCACAAAGTACAGTGGATACGCGCATCCCTCCACGGCCGGCAAAATCCGTGACGCATATCCCGGATTCCCCTTCTCGAAGATCGCCGGCAGCACTCCGTCGACCGCCTGATCCGCAACCACCCCGGCCACCTTCACTGCCAAATCCATCGCCCGCTTCTCGTCCGCCGCCGCGCCCAACTCGCGGAACAGCAATGCCAGCGCGCGGTAGCTCGCCCAGCTCTTCACCGCGATGTACACGTTGTTCCGCGTCTGCGCCAGCGAGTGGTCCAGCGAGTCGTACGTAGTAATCTCCTGCCCGCCCGCAGTCCGCGTGCTGTCGTACTGCGCAAACCCCACCTCTCCGCCGCGGTTGATCATGCTCGCCAGGCACGCTTCCACAACCGTCTTATTCCGCTTGAGCCACTCCACGTCACGCGCCTTCGCCACGTAGCACCCGGCCACCAGGATCCAGTTGCACAGTTGCTCCTGCGTCATGTAGCTAAAGCATCCTGTCAAATTCGCCAGCTCATAACTGCTCCGCCCCTTGGGCGAAAAATTATTGTGCGCGCCCATGTCGTGGCAAAAGCTCAACCCGCCCGGCTTCGTGTCGTACGGCCGCGTCAACTGCGCATCATCCGGAGCCGGCGGTGGCTGCGACGGATCGACCTGGCCCAGCGGCGCCGCCATCGCAATCTCCGACTTGTACACCTTCACTTCGTCCGTGTAGCTGTACCGCTTCACAAACGTGTCCAGCAGATTCCGTACCAGCCAGGGATTATGATCGAGCTCCCAGAACACGTGATCCACCGCCAGGTCGAGCGTGTTCATCATGCAGTACTCGCCCTCGTTCACCACCCAAAGCGGCTGCCCATCCACATCCAGCAGTTGCGTACTCCCGTAGTAGCTGTGCGTCGCATGCGCAATCATGAACCGCTGATCATCCGACAACTTCGCCGCATCCAGCTTTGCATCCAGCGCCTCGGCCCGCGCCGCCATCTCGTCCGCGCCGTCCAGCGCCGTCTTCAGCACATCGCCCAGGCCCTTGAAGTACCGGGCGTACAAATATTTCCCATCCAGCCCATTCGTCTGCGCGCCCTCCAGGTACGATCCCAGCGCAATCGTCAATCCATATTTCTTTCCAGCCGGCACCTCGAACCCGAATCCCGGGCACGATCCCAGCAGGTGCACCGGGTTATGCCGCTCGCGAACACCGTCGCTCGCTGACCACCGCATAAACACAAACGGCTCCGTCTCCGCCGCCGCTTTTTTCCCCGTTGTCCAATCCCACAGCTCCGCTGCTCCGCCCGCCTCGCGCCTGAAGGCGAACCCCAGCCGCCCCGCGCCTAGATTGTCTTCCAGAATTCGCTCGCCCGGCCGCGCATGATTCAGCGCAAACATCGCCGTCTTGGTCTCGGTGCCCTTTGTGTTGTCGAGCACGAGTCGCGCCACCACCGCCGGCAGCAGCCCCTCGCGCATCTTGTCAGCGCTGTCCCGCTCCGGGTCAGGAATCGATCCAAACGGCGAGTACACCGTAAAAGTCAGCCCATCGGCGCGCCATTCGTCCGTCGCCCACCCATACGACCGCGCAACTTCGCCATCCTTGAACGGCTCTGCATCCGGCTTCACGTTCTGCTCCGACGGCCCCGCCTGTTCAACCAGGAACGCATCCGCCGCGCGGTTCACCGCTCCCACATAAAAGGGCAGGCACTTCAGGGTCGCGCCCGAGTATCGGTCCCCCTCCTTGAACCCGACAAAAACCTCCTGGTCCCCCGGCTGCCCAATCTGCAAGCCAATCCCGCCACGGGTCCCATAGTTCCCGCAGGTAAAGCTCATGAATGCGCCCATGGGCGAGTGCTGTGCGTTAAAGCTTAACTGGTAGGGGAGCGGTCCGCGTTTGGTCACTTTCTGCCTCGGGTAAAACGATTTTCATGCCACCAAAATACTACCGCATCCCCGCAACCGCCTGCCTCCGCCCCCCACGAGTTCACTCCAGTGCGCAAACGGCGATTGCACGCCGAACCGCAGCGAGAGCCTCCACCCCTTCTCCTGGCCTTGCTTCAGGTTGCGCCCTCGCAGGCTGTCAACATGCACCGGCACACCCAGGAAAACTCCAACCCGCCTCAGGGATGCACAGTCATGAGCAATTCTGACCAGACCCACCTTCCCATCTGGATCACTCTTGATGGGTTCGCCGCTTTCCCAGCCACACTGCTCCGAACCGTCGTGGTCATTCAATTCAAAGGAGAACGTTATGCCCCAAATCACGCTCGTCCTGATGCTCGTGGGCGCCCTTATCGTAATTCTCGGATTGCTCATGGACATAAAAGCACACCTCAAGAATCACAGCAAGGAAGATGCGCCATTTCGAGGCTATTTCGGAACCGAATACGAACGTGACCTCCTGCGGCAGAGTTCCTGGTCCGACGGCGAGAGCTCCTCTGAGCCTCGAACCCGCTTCGACGCAGCCAATGTTGGAGACTTCGGCGCCACCAAGCGCCGTCAGGAAGCGAGCAGCGCCATCCAGCCGAATCGCGACCGCGATTGATCCGGTCACCCGCCCCACTTCAATAGACTGCATTGCCCCCTTAAGCCTTCACCGCCTAATCGGCCCCGCAGTGTGCAATTCTGCCCAGCATTCATAAGCCTGGCAGCTCATGATCGACTCTGCGGTCGCTCTTTCCATTTTTAGATAGCCTCCCCCCCATTCACCTTTGCCCTCGCGGAAATCCCGTACAGGAGAAGTCGATGTTCGGTCAATTCACGAATACCCAGATCATCTGCGCTGCAGTTGTCCTCATCTTCCTCATCGTCGCAGTTGTGGGGCTCGTTCATCAGCGCAGAACACGTTCTCTCGCCCTTCGTAATCGTTTCGGATCGGAGTACGGCCGCGCTGTCGTCCAGCACGGTTCCTCGCAGAAGGCCGAGGCCGGGCTTGCCGGCCGTCAGACCCGCGTCGAAGCCATGAAGATCCGCGAACTGGGTGCCAACGAGCGGGAGCGTTTTGCCGTCGAGTGGCAAACGGTGCAATCTCATTTCGTCGATTATCCCAAGGTCGCGGTCATTGAAGCTGACAACCTTATCGCTTCGCTCCTCGTGGCACGCGGCTACCCCAGGGAGACGTTTGAACAAAGTGCCGCGGATCTCTCCGTCAACTATCCTCGCGTGATGGAAAGCTACCGCATCGCGCACGCCATCGCGGTGCGTCCCCCCGGGGCTGAAGCAACTACCGAAGAGCTCCGTAGCGCAATGATTCAGTCCCGTGCTGTCTTCGGTGAGCTTATCCAGGGCCAGAGCCCTCAAGAGAAGAAGTCAGCAGCGTAGTTTGAAGTTTCCTGCGTGAGGTGCCCCCATCTCAAGGTGCGCTCTTCGGGCAATCGTGCGCCGTGCGGAACCACCTCGCCCCGCCGTTCGTATCCAATCCCGATGAACAACGTAGTTTCAACCAACGCTGCTCCCCTTGCAGAACTCTCCCGGCCCTCCGCTGCCAACCATGCCACGTGGTTCGGTGTCTGCCTTTCTTTGTTTTCCCTCATCGCCGTTTCGCGGCTCTTCCACGCTCTCGCGCCTCGGCCCGGTGTCGCCGTCACGATCGCCCGCGAAGCCGCCATGTTCGCCTGCGCGGGTCTCTTGTTTTGGATCGTCCGCCGCCGCGAGCGCTTGCCTCTCGCCTCCATCGGCATCGGCACGTCGCCTCTCTGGAAGTCGCTCGCCTGGGGAGTCGTCAGCGCGGCCGCCTGCGTCATCCCCGCCGCGCTCATCGCAAGGTTCGGGGGCTACGGCCACAGCGCGGCCTCTCACAACTTTGACAACCTCCCCGTCTGGCTCATCTCTCTTGTCGTCGTCCGTGCAGGCGTGGTCGAAGAGTTCTTCTATCGCGCCTATTCCATTGATCGGCTTCAGCGTCTCGGCTTCGGCCGCATCGCTGCTGCCCTCGTCCCGCTCGCCGTCTTTGCCGCGGCCCACTCGACGGGCGGCTTCGTCAACTCCCTCATGGCGCTCTCGCTCGGCGCAATCTTCACTGCCTTCTATCTCTGGCGCCGCGACCTCGTCTCCAACATCTTCGGCCACTTCCTCATTGACTTCGTCGCCAACGTCATCCCCGCTCTCCTCGCCTGACGCGGCCATGACGCTCGCCCACCCGAATGAGGGGGTTGCCCCATTCTTCGCCTTCTTTCTGGCGAAGGGTGGGACCGCACGAATCCACTTGTCCCCGCTTTCATCTCCTCATTTCACTGCACAATAGTGCGACCCATCGACGGCAACGGCATCTGATCTCAAGAGGACACCGACAATGTTTCTGATCACAGGCATTACGGGCAAGGTAGGCGGAGCAGCAGCACGGCACCTTCTTAACAAAGGCAAGCAGGTCCGGGCGCTCGTGCGCGACCCGGCGAAGGCCGCCGCATGGAGCGCAAAGGGCGTTGAACTGGTCAAGGGCGACTGGGCCGATCCAGAGGCCATTACACAGGCGCTTAATGGAGTCGAAGCAGCGTACCTCATGATGCCGCCCATCCAGGCGCCTTCACGCGACTTCCGCGAGGCCAAGGCCATCATTGCCAGTTACAAACAAGCTCTCGCCAAGTCCGCGCCGCCTAAGCTCGTCGTGCTGTCGTCCATGGGCTCGGAGAAATCTTCCGGCCTGGGGCTTATTACTGCAACTCATTTGATTGAACAAGCTCTCGGCAACGAACCCTTCCCCGTGGCATTCGTGCGCGCCGGCTCATTCTTTGAGAACTACCTCTTCGGCCTCCAGGCGGCGCAAGGCGGCACTCTGCCCATCTTTTATGCGCCAACAGATCGCAAGCTGCCCATGATTGCAACCGAAGACATCGGCGCCGAAATTGCGAAGCTGCTAACCACAGAATGGACCGGAAAGCGCATCATCGAGCTCGGTTCCATGGTCAGCGCCGATGATCTTGCGGCGGCGCTGGGCCAGGCGCTTGGCCGCGACGTCAAAGCGCAGGCCATCCCACGCCAGGCCTGGGCCGGCGCGCTCCAGCAAATGGGATTGCCCGCGAGCGGTACGTGGGCCTTTGAAGAGATGGTCGACGGCGTCAACTCCGGTTGGATCGGGCTCGGCGTCGAGGGCACAGAACGCGTCGAAGGCACAACCGGCGCCAGGGAAGTATTCGCCGCCGCAGCCAGCCACGCCAAGTAGGCCGTCGTCGTTTCTTGCGACCCTCACCTCACACGAACGATGGGTGCCCCACCCTCGCCACGCCTTTGTTTTTGTGGCTAGGGTGGGATAGCACGAACTCGAACTCATAGGCTTTCTGTCAGTGCTTCACTGGTAGGTCGGGCATTCATCCCCGACCTACCGCAAACTCCGCAAGAACTCAACTTCCTATTTCGCGTGCGTTAGCTCCGCAATAACCGCCGCGATTTTATCGAGTATCTGGTTCCAGCCCTCCAACTGACCGCTATTCTTTGCGCTCTCCATGGGTTCATTTCCAATATGTGTGAGTTTCGTTTGGCCGTTCCCAAGATCCTCAAAAAGAGTCACATCGTACGCGCCGTCTATGGCCTCATGTTCGATTCCATATGTCTCAGGCTCAACCTTGTTTCCTTCCGCGTCAGCAAAGTACATGGAGGAAACAATCTTCTCGTGCGGAACAATCTCGTGGTATTCAACCGCATTCCAGAACTCCTGCCCATCCGGCGCCTTCATGCAGAAGAGAGATTTTCCTCCCACGCGAAAGTCCATCTTGCAAACAGGCGCCGTAAATCCCTTCGGTCCCCACCACTGCATCACGTATTTGGGGTCTGTCCACGCCTTCCAAACCAGTTCGCGTGGGGCATCAAAAACTCTTGTCACAACCATCCGGTCTGTCTCGTTAACCGTTCTTGCCATCTCTGGCCTCCGTCTTTTTCATTTGATTCACCACCACTTCCAGCTTGTCCAAACTCTCTTCCCAGAATCGGCGATAATAAGTCGCCCAGTCGCTGACCGTCTTGATCGCCACTGGCCTGAGCGTGCACACGCTCTCCCGTCCACGCTTCGTCTTGATCACAATCCGCGCCCGCACCAGGTAGGCAATATGTTTTGAAATCATCTGCTGCGAGAGTGCAAACGGTTCCGTCAATCCGTGCACAGAGGCGGGCCCATGGCTGAGTTGTTCGATCATCGCCCGCCGGGTCGGATCAGACAAAGCCGCGAATGTTGTACTCAAATTATCCACAACCATATGGTAGTGGATTTTCTGAGAATGTCAAGGGTAAATCTCGCCATTCCCGATCTCTGTTCCCGGATCCCAGCTCTCTGATCACCGATCTGCGAACCCTTTCACCTTCCCAAATTCATGCTTCTTCTTCAGCGGCCTCAACGCTGTTGGGCGCATGGCTTAGGAAATAGGCGTCGCCGTGCAAGAACTCATTCACCTGACAATTCAGGTGCGCGCTGAAAAACGCAGCCGGAGCGAGGCGAGTTTTTCAACCCCCCGCACAACCCCATGCCAAATTTGAAACAGAAAGGCCCGCGAAGTCGCGCTCAACCAACCCAGGCACACCGACTGAAAGAAAACGGGTGCCCCACCCTCGCCACGCCTTTGTTTTTGTGGCTAGGGCGGGGATAGCACGAACCCGGACTCATAGGCTTTCTGTCAGTGCTTCTCTGGTAGGTCGGGGATTTATCCCCGACATTACAAAAGCCGCAAAAATGAATCCGCGCTTTAGCCCCTGCGGCTCGATATCTTGGCCGAATCACCGGCAATCCGGAAGTTGAAGTCACGCGGTACCCGTTGGCCTAAAATGGCCCCACGGCTTTTCTTCCAAATAGAAAAGTGGGGGTGCGCTCTGGACCGGTCGGCGATCTTCATGGTGGTGCGGATTGTGGCAGTCGTGGTTGCTGCAATCTACGTTGGGACGCAGGTGAAGAAACCGTCGCGGTTTGTGGGACGGCTATTCACTTGGTTGATGAACGGCAGCCACGCGAGACTTACAGACTGGGCATTGACCCACCTCGAATTGAGCGGCGACGCGACAGTGCTTGATGTGGGATGCGGCGGTGGGCGGACGATTGAGAAGTTGGCGGGAATCGTGGCGACCGTTTACGGCATCGATTATGCCGCGGGAAGCGTTGCTGCATCCCGTGCGCACAACAGGCGGCTGATCGCGGAAGGCAAGGTTTTCGTTGAAGAGGCTTCTGTGTCGCAGCTGCCGTTTGCCGACAGTTTCTTTGAGTTGGTGACAGCGGTGGAGACACAGTATTACTGGCCTGACACGACGAACGACATGCGGGAGATTCTTCGTGTTCTGAAGCCGGGCGGCCGCCTCATGGTTGTAGCGGAGTCGTACCGGGGCGGACGGCACGATTGGTTGTTGGGCCCGGTTATGCGGCTGCTCGGCTCCCAGCGACTCAGCGTCGACGATCACCGAGCGCTGTTCCAGGCGGCGGGCTACACAGAGATAGAGATCTTTGAGGAGTGCAGCAAAGGCTGGCTTTGCGCCATCGGGCAAAGGCCACTCAGATAGCGAATCACCAGATGAGGTTGTGAGCCTGCGAACTCATAGGCCCTGTGTCACGGCCTGACTGGTAGTAGGGGAGTCATCCCCGACTGCCGAAGATATCGCGTAGAACTCCTCTGGACTTTAGCCCCTGCGCATCGGCCCTCACCCCGCCACGAACAAGGGGGTGCCCCACCCTCGCCACGTCTTTGTTTTTGTGGCTAGGGTGGGATCGCACGAACACCAACTCACAGGCTTCGTGTCAGGGCTTGACTTCAGTCATGCCGCAAACGCCGCAAAAAAAGAGGGCTTTAGCCCCTGCGCGCGCCGAAACGCGCCGTCGGAGGGAGGGAAGTGTTTCAACCCCCGCACAACCCACACGCCAAATTTGAAAGGGAAAGACTCCGGCGAAAGATCGCCGTGAATAAATTCCGCGTCAGTCTACCCCAACTAGATTTTCACGTCTTCACAAAGGCCAGACCGCGAAGCATTCAAGGCGACAAAGTGCCACAAAGGACCCTTTGTGAAATGGTACGTCGTTGTTCTCGCACCCGAAACCCGCAACCGTAAAATCAAAAGGGGAAAGGAAGACTATGAGCTTGTTCAACCGACTTTTTGGCGGCGGAAGACCGTCGGGCCGGAGACCTGCAACTCCTCAAATCTCTCCCCAAAATCCAAGGCCATTCACAAAGAGCGAGTTGGACCGCTGCGCTTTTTCGGGCTTCAAGGAGAAGTCATGTCCTGAATGTGGCGATCGCCTTAGCATTCCCCACTTGGGGCTGGTGAAGGATCTCATAGGTGAGGCGACCACAATCGTTGACGGGCGGGTGGTGAATGGAGTTCTGGTATGTTGCGGTACATGCTGCCGCTACTGGAAAGCAAAGGCGATAGAGCGCGTTCGCCCCACGGAGTATGTCTGGGATCCCCTGGGAGAGGTGATTCTGGAGCCAGCGGAGTTGAAATGTGATTCTCAGGTCGAAGCGTTCCCATTCGGGTGCCCCAAGTGCAAGACGGCAAAGATCATACACGTGCGGTTACCCAGGTCTCTTTCAGGGGCTGGGGAATATGGTCGGATCAGAATTCAATTCAACTGTCCTGCCTGTAGTACGGAGTGGGATTTGTCTTATGGCCCAGCAGGTCTGTCGTGGGATAACAGAGATCATAGCTATACCAAAATAGAAGACTGCGGAAAGTGCGGTAGTAGGAAAAGTCTCTACTTGTGGGCAGGCGGCCGACTGCGATCATCCCACTGCCGAGCTTGCGGGACAGAGGATTTCAACGAGATTGATTGACAATGAAAAGGGATCAGTCGATTTTGAACCACGTTGCACAGTGGACCATTTGTGCGGCTCTGGACGGGAACCTGGGGACAGACGGGACGTTCCCTCAGATGGAATTCTGAAATCTGGCCTCCGCTGCTTTCCTGTCAACCCCCTCACCCGCTCCATTCGGTCCCAACTCCCTCATTTCAAACCGATTATATTGGGATTAACTTGGTTGACTAACGTTAACCAACTCGATAACAATCAGGATGCCGTGACAGGGCAGAAAAATGTGGACCGGCGCGTCAGATTTGCGCGTCTAAAGCCATACCTGGAAGAACTCGCTCTTGGGCATTTTCCGAATGTCGTCGAGTGCATCGACTGGGAAGCGTTCGGAAAACATTACGCGCCCTTGTTGCGTCATCATCTCAGGGCGTTGAAGGCAAGTCCACACCGTAAAAGCTCGCTCAAAATTGGTGAGGGTGATACCCATTAATTCAACACCAAGGATTGCGAAAAAGATAAAGAATTCGTTAATATCCGGCTGAAATTCAAGCGTCGCATCTGGATCGTGATCTGCATGTTTAAAAAAGTTCCCGGTTCTCCTGACGGCGTCCCTCGACACCTTTCTGTGTTCATCTTTCACCAAGTCTGAATCGAGAATTAGCGTCTGTCTCCGACCGTGTTTTTTGCTTAGGGTGTGGATAACATCGTAGGCTGCGTACGCGAGTGAATGAATCGAAACCGCATCCTTATCATTGAACCAAAGATCAATAGCGGTAGCCAATTGGCGACGCGCTGCATCGATTTTTGTTATTTCTTGCGTTTCTGACATCCAATCAGTCCCACGAAGGTGAAACCCAAAAGTAACGAATATCAAGCATTCGAGAATCTTCTGGGTTCAGTACTGAGTGTACCGAAAGCGGAGATTGACAGACGAATTGCGGAAGACAGGCGCTAGAAGCAAATACCTAAATCCGCTTCCCGCGTCGCTGCCGTCCCAACCAAGCATTCTTAGACCGCCGGATTACCCACCTTGCCGGTCAGTTCTGCGTAGGAACCTGGGGAACCCGGGGACAGACGGGACGTTCCCCAGCCGGGAATCTGAGAATCCGGGCCCCGCCGCTTTTTCCTGTCAACCCCCTCGCCCGCCAGAATCCGCCTCATCTTCCTCATTCCAAACGAAATATAATTTTCCCCAAGTTTGCAGGTTATTTCTTCCATTTCGCTACACTTGTTCTTAGTTGGTTGAATCTCCTTTCAAACAAAGGGGCGGGCGGTTTCGAGCGGCGCTGGCGGGGATTCCAGCATCGCTCGGGCCGCACATCCTTTTTTCCGGGAGACGTGTTTCTCAGTCAGATTTTCCCTGAGAAGTTCTTCTCGGCCTTGCGCACCAAAAACAGTGCAAACTTCAGAGAAGAATCCCCGTAACCCTTGATTCTTGACGATTTTGCGAAATAAGTCCTTTGTAATCAAAGACCTGGCGGGAATGATCGAGGGTACAAGTGTCTGAAAACAAATCCCTTAACCCCAAATCAGGGGAGGGGGGAGTGGTGGGGTATATCGAGAAAGGAAGCACCTTGCCAGCTTCCAGATACGGGCGGCGATCGAATCGCACAATCCCGTCGGACGATTTTGCTTTTCTGATCCCTGACACCTGAAACCTGACCCCTGTTCTTTTCCGTCTTACGGCGTCTTACAGCGCGTAGGCCGTGTCTTACAGCCCCGGCAACCGCCAAACATCGCGTCTTACACGCCCCTTTCGACACTTTCCGCTCCGCAACCTAAAATGCTCCTTGGGACCCCTGGGTCGGGAAATGAAGGTACAGCTTTGAAGAACGGTAAGAAGAAAAGCATCAACACAACCGCGCGAAACCGCCGAACCAACCCGCCCGCCAACGCCGCCCGCAAGCCTTCCGCCCGGCGCACCGCCCAAAGCGCGATTTTTTCTTCCCCCGAAGCCAAAGCCATCAAAAATGAAATCTGCGCCGCCGGCCGCAAGCTCTGGATGCGCCAGTATGTCGATGGCAACGGTGGCAACATCTCTTTTCGCCTCGGCCCCAACGCCGTCCTCTGCACGCCCACGCTGGTCAGCAAATTTGACCTCACGCCCGAGGACATTTGCCTCGTCGATCTCGATGGCAACCAACTCGCCGGCAGCAAACGCCGCTCCAGCGAGTTGCTCTTGCATCTCGAAATCTACAAGGCTGTGCCCGATGCGAAGGCTGTCGTCCATTGCCATCCGCCGCACGCCACGGCCTACGCAATCACCGGCTGCCTTCCCCCCAACCTCATCATTCCCGAGTTCGAGGTGATCGTGGGCAACGTCGCGGTCGCACCCTATGAGACGCCCGGCACAAAGGCCTTTGCCGAAACCGTGCTTCCCTACGTGAAAACCCACAACACCATGCTCCTCGCCAATCACGGCATCGTCTGCTGGGCCGATACGGTCACGCGCGCCGAGTGGTGCGCAGAGGTGCTCGATACCTATTGCTGGACCTTGATGCTCGCCGCGCAGTTGGGCTCTCCCATCCTCCGCATTTCCGAGGAACGCGGCGCCGATCTGCGTGCTTTGCGTAAGAAACTCGGCCTGCCGGAATTCCCCACGGAATCCAACCTCGACACACCGCCCGTGAACGAGGCCCGTCTTGAAGTTCAAAGTCCCATCGCGCTCCAGCCCGCGCCGCGCGGCGCCTCGGCAGTCGACGGCGCCAACGGCCATGCTTTTGACGCACTCGCCAAAAGAGTCACGGAATCGGTGATGGCGGCGATCGCTGAAAAATACACCCTTGTCCCGCGCAAATAAGGTCCAGCGCCTTTCACCGTCAGCCGTTGAGGAAATCATGATGCAGATCGATGCGCACGACGTTCTCCTCGTCATCGACGTGCAAAATGATTTTTGCCCCGGAGGCGCGCTCGCTGTGCCACGCGGCGACGAGGTCATCGCACCGATCCATCGCATCGCGCCGCGATTCGAGCACATCGTTCTTACGCAGGACTGGCATCCGGCTGATCATTCTTCTTTCGCCGCATCGCATCCCGGCAAGCAGCCTTATGATTCAATCGGCTTCGACTACGGCACGCAAACGCTCTGGCCTCCGCATTGCGTGCAGGGCACGCGCGGCGCGGACTTCCATCCCGCGCTCAAGCTCACTCAGGCCGAGCTGATCCTGCGCAAAGGCTTTCGCCCGCACATCGATTCCTATTCCGCCTTCTTTGAGAATGACCGCTCCACGCCTACCGGTCTCGCCGGCTATCTGCGCGAGCGCGGCCTTATGCGCGTCTTCCTCGCCGGCCTCGCATACGACTTCTGCGTCGGCTACTCCGCTCTCGACGCGCGCCGCCTCGGCCTCGCTGCCTTTGTCCTGCGCGATGCCTGCCGCGCCATCGGCCTCGATGGCTCCGTCGCCGCCATGGATGCCGAATTCGCCAAAGCCGGCGTCACCGTCGTCGATTCGGCTGAGCTTTCCGGATGAACCCACTCGCCCTACAATCGCTTCAGGCCGATCGAGCCGCCCGCTCCTCAGCACGTATGTCGCGCAACTTCTACATCCTCGCCGCCACGCTCGGCTTCTTCGCCCTCGTCTCCGGGGTCATGACACTGGTGCCCTCGAGCTTCCAGCCCGGCCTGCCCGCCAACGGCTCGCTCTGGCGCACTCTGGCTCTGATGCTTCTACTCGCCGCTCTCGCTTCTGCTCTCGTCGGCGTCCTCAGCAATCTCTTTGAGCAGGTTGATCGGCGCAGCGAGGAGGCCCGCCGCGCAGCGCGAGGCAGGCGTCGCGGCAACCGCAATCCATAGCCGAGCCAATCAAATTAGAATGAAGAAGTGCGGGCCCCGCGCCCGCGCAGGATCGAGCAGACGCAAATGTACGAAGTCACCGTTGAGGCGGATTTCTCCTCCGGCCACTATCTCCGCAACTACAAAGGGAAGTGCGAGAACCCGCACGGCCACAACTACAAGGTCCGCGTCACGCTTGCCGGCGCCTCGCTTGACGAGGCCGGCCTGCTCCTCGACTTCAAGCTTCTGAAGCACGTCTTGCGCCCTATCGTCGACCGCATCGACCACCAGATGCTGAACGACCTTGAGCCATTCACCACGCTCAATCCCTCGGCTGAAAACATCGCCAAATACTTCTACGACGAGACCAATCGAGAGCTTGCAGGAATGACCGCCGGTCGCGTGCGCGTGAAAGACTGCACCATCTGGGAGACCGATACGACGACAGCGACGTACTTCGAATAGCGCCGGCTCTGCCAGCCGCACTTGCTAATTCATCTGATTCGACTTCGATTGCAGATACTTGTCGAAGGGAATTTCGAAGTAGAAGAGTTCCTTGCCGTCGGCATCGCGTAGGTCGTGGAGATAGAGCTTGGCTCCCATCAGCGGCTCTCTCAGGCCGGAGACGTCGTAAAAAAGGAAACCGGCGCGGGTGGTGTGCGGTTCAACCGCCAGGGCCGAGTACTC
>Ga0265316_10000094_pt1 | contig 95919 bp, 62 predicted proteins | sample 4522metaG_FD_202092 | JGI IMG/M metagenome (GOLD analysis project Ga0265316, IMG submission 202092) | Rhizosphere microbial communities from Carex aquatilis grown in University of Washington, Seatle, WA, United States - 4-5-22 metaG | ecosystem: Host-associated > Plants > Roots > Rhizosphere >... | reverse complement strand
CCTCTCCGGCCTGATCATCACCCTTGTATTTTTTCTTACTAGAGACATAAGGGCTCTGCTCGGGATTTTTCCGGGGGAAGGCATTTCGCTCAAAACTACTTTCTTTTCTTCACTGCTGCTCGTGGCGCCTCTGTCCGCGGTGGTGGGCGCACAATTCACTTTTGCTTTTTCGTTCTTGAAAAATTCTTCCCACGATTATCCGGCCGGTTCGGGTTACGGCTGGGAATCCGTCGGATGTTTCGCCGGCGGCATGATATTTACCTATCTGGCCCTTCCCTTCCTCCAGCCTTCAGCGGTAGTACTGCTGACCGCCGCCCTCTTTTTCTCGTGTGCCGCCTTGGTCTCGGCAAAGAAAACGCGGGCGGTGTTTTTCGCCGCGAGCCTGGCCGTGGTGCTTTTTCTCCCGTGGGCGTCGAGATACGTAGAAAGCTACACCCTTGAGAAGCTTTACTCCGGGTTTCAAGTCGAAGAAACGGTAAATTCCCCCTACGCGCAGATAGTCTCCGCTACAAGGAACGGCGAGAGATATATTTTTTCGGACGGGATCCCGGTGCTTTCGCTGCCGAACCCGGACATTGAAAGATCCGAGATATTTTCCCACCTCCCGCTGCTTTTCCACCGAGCGCCCAGGAGTATCCTGATACTAGGCGGCGCCTCGACGTTTACCAGGGGCGCCCTCGACCACGGGGCGGCGAACGTCGATTACGCGGAGCAGGACCCCGAGCTGCTCGCGATGATAAAAAAATACTGGCCTGAAAATTTCACCGATCCCCGCCTTAAACCGCGTTACGCGGACGGCAGAAAATTCCTGGAAGGCTCGAAAACGCCTTACGACGCGATCCTTGTCGGGGTCCCGTATCCTGTCAGCCTGCCGCTCAACCGCTACTATACCAGCGAATTTTTCAGGCTCGCCAAACAAAAACTCTCTAAAGAGGGTATAATCGCGCTCAGTCTCCCTGGTTCCCTGGTCTACGTAAGCTCGGCCATGGGACGGCTCAACGCGATAATCAAGAAAACCGTCGACAGCGTCTTTAAGCATTCGGTGATAATACCCGGGGACAGTAACATCATTATCGCTTCCGACGCGGAGCTGCCCGAGAAAGCCGTTTTAAAATTACGTTTTTCAAGGATAGCGGACAAGACATTTTTTATCTCCGGTAAGTTCATAGACTACTCCCTCGACCCTCAAAAACAGGCCTGGCTCGCGACCGAGATGGAGAAATACGGCATCCAGTCCGCGCAGGGCGGGACAACCTCGGAGAGCCGGACGCTTTTCGGGCGGCTGCGGCGGTTGGCCGGGATAAACAGGGATTTCTACCCCGTGGGTATGACGGCTTCGCTTATATGGTGGCAGTCTATTTTCGCTCCCAATGCCACCTCAGTTTACGTTTTCATGATTAAATATTTCTGGTTCCTCTTTGCCCTGCCTTTCGTCTGGCTTTTTTTCGGCCGTTCCGGGGCCGCCGGGACCGCCTTCAGTTCGGGGTTTTGCGCGATGGGGCTGCAGATGGCGGGTATCTGGGCCCTACAGGTGTCCAACGGCAATATCTACCAGCTTATAGGGGCCCTCAACGCTTTCTTTATGGCAGGAGCGGCCCTGGGAGCGTTTACGGCTAATTTTTCAAAATTAAAATTTGAATTCTTGAATTTGAAAAACCCCATTCTTATCACCGAGATCCTCTTTTCCTGCTGGATAGCGCTCTGGGGGGGGCTGTTCTTCTTCCCTCTAAAAAACCCGGTCATTTTCTTTTCCCTTTCGGCGGGCACGGGATTTTTGCTCGGTTACCAGTTCCCGCTGCTTACGTCGTTTAAGAACGGCGCCGGCGCCGCTGCGTCCGCGGGGCTCATTTACTCGTTCGACCTGCTCGGCGGATGGCTCTCGGCCATACTTACCGGGATGCTGTTCATACCCGCCGGAGGTTTTTTCGCGTCGATCGTTTTTTTTCTCCTGATGAAAGCCGTAAGCTCTTACTGGTGGGCAAGACACGACGCGTAATCACCTTTTGCCGTTTCCAACGCCTTCGCTAAACGGCGGAAGTCTTGCGGTTCTAGTTGCAAATAAAATGAGAAAATAATAAAATAAACTCAATGCTAAAATATCTTTTGCCCGCCTTGCTGCTGTTTTGTTATGTCACCGAAGCGTTCTGCGCCGGCCAGACCTCGGCGAATTTCCTCAAGATAGCCGTTGGCGCCAAGAACGCTGCCATGGGCGAGACCGGCGCCACCGAGACCGGCATTAACTCCATTTACTGGAACCCCGCGGGTTTGGCTGACGTTGAGTCCAGGGCGGTGTCTTTTACGCACGCGGCCTGGTTCGAAGGCATTAATTTGGAGAACGCCTCCTACGCGCAGAAAATAGGGGCAGGAGTGATCGGGGTCTCAGTGGATTATCTTTCGATGTCCCCGATCGACCGCTACGATAACACCGGCGGCAGGCAGGGGAACTTCAGCCCTTCCGACAAGGCGCTCAAGCTCACCTATGCCGCCGACGTAAGCGCGACGCCCGAAAAGACCTACGCCGGTGTAACCTTGAAATATATCTCTTCCGATATAGATTCACTTTCCGCGAAAAGCCTGGCGCTGGACGCCGGCATCTACTTTGACACTATTTTTGAAGACCTTAGGTTCGGCGTGGTTTTCCAGAACCTGGGCCAGCCCATGAAGTTCGACAAACAATCCTATTCCCTCCCCTTGAACCTTAAAGTCGGGGCGAATTACCTTGTCATGGACGGGCTCAACGTTTCCCTGGACGTGAACAAGGCGATAGATACCGGAGCCGCGCTCAACGCGGGAGGCGAGTACCTCTATCCCATTGACGATGAGACAGGGATCGCGTTCAGGGGCGGCTATAAATCAAATACCGACGGCTTGGGCGGTTCCGCGGGCATCACGATGGGCATAGGCGTTATCTATAACTCCTATACTTTCGATTACGCCTTCGTGCCCTACGGGGACCTTGGCGATACTCACAGGATCTCGATAGCCTACAGATTTTAAATATCGCCCTAAGTCCGGATATTCGATTACACAGATCGTCTTAAATAGAAGTGTGATCAAAGGTTAATAAATGAAAAATAGTATCCTGTTGTCATTAATAGCGATCGCGTTTTTCGCGGGGTTATTGCACGCGGGGCTTCGCGACGGTAAAGCTTCGCTGGTGCTCGGACAGACCGGCTTCACTCAAAATGTCGAGGGCAACCCCGCTTCCAACGCGACCTTGAACAGCCCTAGTTTTATTGCCGTGGACTCAAAGAACAACAGGCTTTTTGTTACTGATACGAGCAACAGCAGGGTGCTCTTCTGGAATAATATGTCAAGCCTGGCGAACGGCCAGGCCGCGGACGGCGTTATTGGCCAACAAAATTTTTTAGCTAACCTTACGGCATGCACCGCTAACGGACTTAATACTCCGTATGGAGTCTGTGTAGATGCTTCATCTAACCTATGGGTCGCGGATAGCGGGAACAATCGCGTCCTGAGGTTCTCCGGCACACCCTTTACCGGGATGAGCGCGGATACCGTTATCGGACAGCCAAGCTTTGTACTACCTACCGGGGGATGTTCGTCGGGCACGCTTTCCAGCCCTTATTCCGTTGCGATCGATACAACCGGGAATCTCTGGGTATCCGATAGGAATAATAACAGGGTTTTGAGATTTGACTCGCCCTTCTCGACAGTGTCAGCGACAGCCAGCTTTGTTATGGGCCAGAATGATTTTAACGCTTTTTCGCCGGGTTTAAGCGCCGGCAACTTGAATCAACCGTACGGAATAGCAATTTCCCCTGACGGATCCGTTTTTGTCTGCGACTCTCATAATAACCGCGTGTTGGTATTCTCCAGCACGGGAGCGGTAAGGGGACAAAGCGCGTATCTGGTTCTCGGCCAGACAAGCACTGTTTCAGGCTACGTCAACGGCGGAAACGTGTCTAATCCCGGTATCGCGACCTTGAGCAACCCAAGTTCTGTAATAGCTTTTTCCACCGGTGTTTGGGTCGCGGATAGCGACAACTACAGAATACTTAAATACCAGACGCCTCTGACAAGCGGGGCGAGCGCCGTATTCCTTCTGGGACAGCCGGATTTCACTCACGGCTTGCCTCCCGTTTCGGTATCGGCAAACAGCTTTAATTCCCCCTCCTGCGTTACCTTTGATGCTTCCGGCAGCGCCTGGGTTATCGATAAGTTGGACTACCGCGTATTGAAATTTTCAGAATTCAGTTTGAGCGGCATTTCACCCGCTGTTGGTCTGTCCGGACTTTTCAACAAACAAGTTGTCATTTCGGGAGCCGGCATACCGGCCGGTTCAACCATAACGCTTCAGAGATCCGGACAGCCGCCTATCCCGGCCGCCGGTATATCGTATGATTCAGAACAGAGCGTAAGCTGTTCGTTCAACCTAACGAACGCGTCCGTGGGAAATTGGGACGTAGTGGCTACCTATGCCGATAGCCTCGGGAATACCACCACCAGGACGCTCACGGCGGCATTCAGGGTATTCAACCAGAATATAACCTCGGTTTCTCCCACGGCGGTTCAGAGCGGCGATTTAATCACCAATTTTACGGCCACGGCGCAGTACGGCGGTTTTGTTTATGGCACTACTCTAGCGCTTATGAAAACTGGGCAGGCCTCCATCTTTGCCTCTGCGATAACTATGTCGGCCGATGAAACGCGCATTAGCGGCACTTTTGACCTGACGGGCGCGGCAACCGGCTTCTGGAACGTTTACGTCGCGACCGGGACCATCAACACGACCGCTAGCGAAGCATTATTTATCAGCACTTCGGCCGTCACGCAGCGTTCGATCGACCCGAACATCGAAAATTTCATAAGCATCCAGGGGGCGAGCTACGGAGTATTGCTCGACATTTCGACGGGCACTTTTGCCGATTACGTCAAGCTCACAGTAGCCATCCCTGACATCACCCCGCAGATAAGCCAGACCGAGCTCAAACCCCTGTTCGCTTTTTTTGACATCTCGGACGACAAGGGTCTCCAGCCCGGCACCGGCATAACTATGACCGTCAGCTACTCTAACTCCATAGTCGCCGGGCTTGATAAATCCAAGTTCAGGGTATGCCTCTATGACCCGGGCCTTAACCGCTGGGCGCCCGTGCCTTCGACTGCTTATCCCGCGGCCAACAAGATCGTGGCGACCATCAGCCATTTTTCCAGATACGGCGTGTTCCAGCTCGTGCCGGCGACGAGGCTGGGCAATATCTATGTTTATCCTAACCCTTACAGGCCCGATTCCAACACTATCTACGACAACCCCGCCCTGGGGCGCGGCATCGTCTTCGCCGGGCTTCCGCCTTCGGCGCAGGTCAAGATATTCACTATTTCGGGAGAATTCGTCAAGGAGATAGACATATCCAACGGTGACGGGACGCTCCTGTGGGATACTCAGAACGCCGACGGGTTAAAGTGCTCCTCGGGTGTTTACATTTATCTTGTCACGAGCCCGAACGACCCCGGTAAAAAATCCACCGGCAAATTCGCCATAGCCGAGTGACCCTTTAACCTCTGGCCAAATCAAAGAAATAAAAAAACCCGTCCATTTGCTGACGGGTTTTTATTTTGATCCGTTGTGACTTCTCTTCCTACGGGACTTTTACCTTAACCGGGGTTTCGCGGCCCATCATATCTGTGATGAACCCCATGACTTTATTTTCGATAGTATCTCTCGCTTTCCTTGTTTTTTCCATCCTTTCCTTGTAAGTCCCCGTAAAAGCAGACGGGTCGGGAATTCCCCAGTGCAATCTTTTGCAAACACCCGGGAATATGGGGCACCTCTCGCCTCCGGTTTCGTCGCAGACCGTGATCACGTAATCGAACCTCTCGCCCGCTTTAAAGAACTCCAGCACGCTCTTGCACTTGTTCCTGGAAATATCTATGCCGATGTTCGACATGGCCGTTACAACAAGGGGGTTTAGCATGCCCGGTTCGAGACCGGCGCTGAACGTCTCAAAAATATCCCCCGCGTGTTTATTGAGGAACGCTTCAGCCATCTGGCTGCGGGCGCTGTTATGAATGCAAACGAATAGAACCCTGATCCTGTCCATTTTACTCCTGCTCGTCGCTGGCGTGGTGCTTTATCACCCTTCCTTCGACCAGATACATCACGTCTTCGCAGATGTTGGTCGAGAGGTCCGCGATCCTTTCGAGGTTGCCGCTTATCCTCAAGAGATGCAGCGAACGCTCTATGGTCGCAGGGTCCGAGCTCATCAGGGCCGTGAGCTCCTGGAATATCTTATCCTTCACGTCGTCAACGCTGTCATCCATGACGCAGACGGACCTCGCGAGCACCGGGTCTTCGTTGATGAAGGAACTGATGCTGTCTTTGAGCATCTTTGTAGTAAGCTCGCCCATTTTCGGAATGTCTATAAGGGGTTTTACCTGCGGCCTTTCGATGAGGTAGAGGGCGCTCTCGACTATATTTACCGCGTGGTCTCCCATTCTTTCCATATCGTTCGACATTTTCATTGCCATCAGTATCAGCCTCAGGCTCTTCGCTTTGGGCTGAAACTGGGCGATGAGGTTGGTGCAAAGTTCGTCCATCTCGATCTCGTAAGCGTTCGCCTTGGGTTCGGCTTTTTCCAGCACCTCTATGAGCGAGGCCCTGTCCCTCTTCAGCAGCCCGGATATACTCTTGTTGACCATGCCCTCAACCAGCATCGCGAAATCGATCAGTTCTTTTTTCAGTTCGACCAGCTTTTCCTCGATCATGTTCAACTCCCTTTTTTATTTGCCGTAAGTTATAAGTTGTAAGTTATAAGAAAAATCTCGCCCGCTACTGCCGCTACACGTCTTTACTTAAATCTAAAACTAATAGCGTAAAGATGTGAGTTTACTATTGCTTTTTCCGCTTACAGCTTAAAACTTATAACTTACAGCTGTAGTAATCATCCAAATTTCCCCGAAAGGTACTCTTCCGTCTTTTTCTCTTTGGGGACCGTGAATATCTTATCTGTATGGCCGAATTCGATGAGTTCGCCGAGATACATGAAAGCCGTGTAATCCGAGACCCGAGCCGCCTGCTGCATATTATGGGTTACTATGACGATAGTATAGTCTTTTTTCAGCTCCAGTATCAACTCCTCTATTTTTTTCGTGGAAATAGGGTCGAGGCTCGCGCAGGGCTCGTCGAAAAGTATCACCTCGGGCTCGACGGCCAGGCACCTGGCTATGCAAAGCCTTTGCTGCTGCCCTCCCGAGAGCGAAAGGGCCGAAGCTTCAAGCCGGTCCTTTACCTCTTCCCAGAGAGCGGCTTTCTTCAGCGATTCCTCTATCTTAACCGCCATCCGGTTTTTGTCTTTCTCGCCTTTTATCTCGAGTCCGTAGCAGAGGTTCTGGTATATGCTTTTAGGGAACGGGTTGGGTTTTTGGAAGACCATACCCACGCGCCTTCTTATGTCAACCACGTCAATTTCTTTAGCGTTAAGGTCTTTCCCGTCAAGGTATATATGCCCTTCAATGCGGGCGCTGGGTATGAGGTCGTTCATCCTGTTTAGGAGCCTTATGAAAGTGGATTTACCGCAGCCCGACGGCCCGATCATCGCGGTTACGCGGTTCTCGTAGATCTTGAGGTTGATATCTTTCAGGGCCTGTTTTTCTCCGTAAAAGAAATTCACGTTTTCGGAATGCATCCTCGCGAGTTTAACGTTAGTGTCCATAAGAACTCCTGTTTTTCTGCCTGAAGAAAATGGCTATCGCCGACATTGAGAGCACGAGCAGGAGCAGGATCAAGGAACACCCGTAGGCGATCACCGTCTGCTGGGCGGGATGCGTACCCTCTGTCATAAGAGCGTAGATGTGATAGGGCAGCGCCATCGTCTCCGATAACACCGAGCCCGGATAGCCCCTCATATAGAACGTCGCCGCCGTGAACAATATCGGCGCCGTTTCACCCGCCGCCCTCCCTATGCCTATTATTACTCCGGTCAGTATGCCGGGCAGGGCGGTCGGAACGACGATCTTTTTTATGGTCTGCCACTGTGTCGCGCCCAGCGCGAGCGACGCCTCTCTCAATGATTGCGGCACCGCTATAAGAGCTTCCTGCGAAGCTGATATTATAGCCGGAAGAATCAGTATGCCGAGCGTCAGGCTTCCGGAAAGTATCGAGACGCCGAACCCCAGGAATTTAACAAAAACCGCTAGTCCGAACAAGCCGAACACCACCGAGGGCACTCCGGCAAGGTTATTGATGCTCATCCTTATAATATTTACAGCGAAACCTTCCGGGCTGTATTCGGTGAGATAGATAGCGCACGCGAGGCCCATCGGAAGAGCGAAAAGGACGGCCCCGAGCGTGAGGTAGAAAGTACCTACGATCGCGGGCGCGACGCCGCCTTTTGTCATACCGCTGCGGGGGATCTCGGTAAGGAACTCCCAGCTGATGGCTTTGTAACCTTTTATGACTATAAAATACAGTATGCTCCCCAAAAAGAAAAGAGTTATGATCACGCATAACGTGAGCAATATGAAGCCAATATTCTGGTATAATTTATTTTTCATTTGTCCGGTCCAAGTTTGATCCGCTTAATTCAAAAATCAAACATCAAAGGTCAAAACTAACGTTGACAACTCACATTTTAACTTTTAATTTTTGATACTTGACATATTCTATCTGCTCAAGCCCAGCTTTACCCTGTATTTTTTGCTGATAATTTCGGCAACAATGTTGAAGACCATAGTTACCAGGAAAAGCACGAGACCAATGGCAAAAAGCGCGCTGTAATGCGGGCTGCCCATAACGGCCTCACCCATCTCGGCCGCTATAGTAGATGTCATCGGCCTTACCGGGTCGAGATATGATCTCGGTATCACGGCCGCCCCGCCCGAAACCATCAAAACCGTCATCGTTTCCCCCACTATCCTGCTTAAGCCGAGAATAATGGATGTCGAAATACCGGAACCGGCAGCCGGAATAACGACTTTGGTCAAAGTCTGCCACCGGTTGGCCCCAAGAGCGTAAGACGCTTCCTTGAAACTTCTCGGCACAAAGCTCAGAGCGTCTTCGGCCAGGCTCGAAATGGTGGGGATAGCCATTATCCCCAGGACAACGCTTCCCGTCAGGGCGCACAGCCCCGTGGGGATCTGAAAGAGGTTTTGAATAAAAGGAGCCACCACGACCATGCCAAAAAAACCGAACACGATGGAGGGGATGGCCGATAATATTTCTATGGCCGGTTTTAAAACCGCCCTCTGTTTATCCCCCGCCAGTTCGTAAACGTAAAGAGCGCTGCCTATTCCCAGCGGGATGCAGATCACCATCGCTCCCAGGGTTACCCAGATCGAAGCGAGCATGAGCGGCAGTATGCCGTATTCAGGCGGGTCGAAAGTAGGGTACCAGCTTCTTCCCAGCAGGAACTTGAATATGCCGATCTCTTTAAAAACGGGCAGCCCTTCCTTGAATAATACTATAGTGATCCCCAAAAGGAATAACAATGAGGAAAAAGCGAGGGCGGCGAAGATCCACTTGTAGATCCTTTCTTTTAAACGGTACATAGTTCCTCATAAAAAAATAATTTCAGCTCACCACATGGAGACCGGCTACGGTGCTTTGCGCCTTTCGCTCGAGCCGCCGGCGTAAAGTTCTCCAAAGCCAGACCCACGCGGCACAACAAGCAGTTACTTGTTGTGTTTGGCTGAAATTAGGGTGCGTTGAAAATTCTGTTGCCTGTTATTATAACAATTTTTTGCGGGAATTGAACGACTTTTGCTTGTTTGCGGCTTAGCCGCGCAGGCCGCAAAAATACGTCCAATTCCCGCTCAAATCTTTTTTATCGCCACGATAAAGGGTCTTCCGGCTAACCGCTCATCGTGTAACCAACCGAGTCAACGCGTTGGCATTTGTCAAGCTTCGATAAATACAGTAAATGATCGTTCAAAGCTCTACTTCAAGCTTACAAAACCTTCTTCTTCTACGAGAGTCTGGCCTTCTTTGCTCAAGATGAAATCTATGAGATCTTTAGCCGTGCCCTTCGGTTCGCCGTTCGTGTACATGAAAAGCGGTCTTGAGTACGGATATTTTCCGCTAAGGACGGTTTCGGGGGTGGGTTTCACGCCTTCAACGGTCAGCGCCTTGACGGAATCTGTAACGTAGCCGAGGCCTACATAACCTATGGCTCCGGGTGTTTTAGCTACTATAGAAGCTATGGCCTGGTTTGATGCCTGCATAAGAGCGTCGGAACGCACTTTCTGGCCGCCCAACGCGAGGGCTCCGAAAGCTTCGAACGTCCCTGACGTGCTGTCACGGGACATAACTACTATCTTGCCCATACCGTCTCCGAGCTTGGACCAGTCGGATATCTGTCCGGTGTAGATCGCCGCGACCTGCTTTTTGTTCAGCGCCGACAGTTTGTTCGAAGGGTTAACGATTACCGCTATCCCGTCCATGGCTATTACGTGCGCCTTGGCATCTCTGCCTTTGCTCGCTGCTTTCTGGAGCTCGGCGTCTTTCATCGCGCGAGAAGCGTCAGCTATGTCGCAGGTTCCTTCAATGAGCGAAGTTATTCCCACGCCCGATCCGCCGCCGCGTACGGTGATGTCGGCATCCGGGTTGTTGTTCATAAATACTTCTGCCGCTTTCTGGGCGATCGGCAGCACGGTCGTTGAACCTTCAAGCACTATCTTTTTGGCCTTTCCCGCCGCGAAAGAACTGGCTCCCATCGCGGGGAACATCACTGCGCAGGTAACAAGCAGACTTATCAATCTTTTCATTTATTTCTCCTTTATGTCGCGTCCCGCTTCAAGCGGGACTTACCCTCGCTATCTCTCGGGTTGTTCCGGCTCAATATGAAAGTCGCCGGAACGCTCCCGGAGGAAAACGTGGTTTTCCTTCCGCGCTTAGAAAAAAAGTAAACTTCTTTTCTTCGCTGAACCTTTCCAATATGTTGACTTATTAGCATCACCCGCGATCATCATTCCCGCACTGTATGGTATTAACATCCAGCGCGGGAATGAACGATCGTGAGTGTTTCAAGGCTAAAACTTATATATCAAGTCGCTCTGGAATATATCCTGAGGGGTTGTGCTGTTCGCACCGTTGATTTTATCATATTTGAAATACGTGAACGCAAGAGTCAGCGCCTTGCTTAAGCCCATATTTAACTGTTCCTGGGAACCCGTGCTGTTATTGGCGGCGCCGTACGGATCGTTCGCTCCCAATTTATTAAGCCATGAATTCGCTTCCAGGCGTCTGCTCAAGGCGACTAACTGCCATTGTCCGAAACCCGCAACTGAGTCAGCGCCGATCCTTACACCATAGCAAGAGGCGCCGGTGTCAGACTTAGGCGTTGTGTTCGAGTTGCTGGCCACATCACCTATGACAGCTATGTTGTTCGAACCTATCACATTCTTCCAAGTCAGGTCGAAACTTTCGCTCATAACGTCATAATTGAAAGTCGGTGTCCCGTAATAGAGCCCGCAGCTTTTATTGGCTACGTCGAGGTTCTGCTGGGCTACGCCTAATTTAACTCTGAAAGCATCGGCGTCCCAAACATAGGTTAACTCGCCAATATCGGCGCTCGGATTGGAAACCGCAGAGTTAAGCTGGTTTATGACCAAGTGGCTGCCTATCAAGCTGACGGTCATCTCGGAATTTATGTTCTTTGATATTTTTATCGCCGCACCGTCCGGGTTCATGCTGGGCTCCCAGAGAAGATCGGTCGCGTTCCACACCTGCGTGCCCTGACGCATTTTTCCAACGGTAATGGCAGCGTTAAACCCGCAAACGGAAGGATCGTACTCTAAGAAAGCCAGGTTAAGCTGCAACGGAAGCCTTCCGAAACCTGTAAATGTGCTGTTTGCGGAACCTGAGTTGGCGTCAATGATATTTCCCGATAATTCATCGGTATTGCTGACCGTTGTGGAGTCAACAGCCGTAGAACCGGTCGCGAAACCGAAGGCCGCCTTGAAATTCTCGGACAAACGCGTATCAAAGTTCAAGCGAAGCCGCACGCGGTCGCGGACCCTGATGAAGTTCTTGGCGCTGTTCCAATCATCCTGTTGGCGCAATCTTAAGTCACCGCTCATCATTATATTCTGTGACCAGGTCGGGACCGTAAGCGATTTTCCGGCCGCGAGCTCCTTCCTTGCTTCTTCTTTGCTTTCCGTCATTATCTGCTGAGCTTCTCCGTAAGTAATGATCCCTTTTTCAGCGAGTTTGTTAGTCAAGAGATCTATTTCTCCCGCGAAAAGGACCGAACTGCACATGCTGCCCAACAATACTACCGATGCCAACAATTTACCGTTCACAATTATTTCCTCCTTAATTTTTTCGACCTTCTGCCGCCACTCAAGGGCGGTATTATACTCTCCTTTTGCAACAATGATACAAAAGGAGGGTTAAGGAAGTATTAAATAATTGTTAATATTGTGTTAAGGACTTTTGGGAGTGTTTTACTGATGTAAAGGCAGGGTTACCGTGAATTTTGTCCCGCGCCCGGGCTCGCTGTCAACGGCTATGTCGCCGTTGTGAAGCGTGATGATGTGTTTAACTATGGAAAGTCCGAGGCCGGTTCCGCCGAGTTTCCTTGACCTCGATTTATCTACCACGAAGAACCTCTCGAAGATCCTGGGCAGGTATTCTTTGGGGATCCCTATGCCGGTGTCCTCGATCTCCACTACCGCGGAATCGCCGGTTCTCTTCATCCTGACCGCAACCCCGCCCTTGTCAGTGTATTTAACAGCGTTGTCCAGAAGGTTTATGAATACCTGTTCTATCTTGAAAGCATCCGCTTTGATAAGGGGCACGCTGCCCGCGTCGAATTTAATGCTTAGCCCTTTGTCCTTTAGCTTTGATTCAAATATGGCGAGAGCCTCTTCGGCGGCCGTTTTCAGATCTACGTCGCTTATATCCAGCTTGAAACCGTGTTCCTCGAGGTTTGAGAGAATAAGCAGGTCTTCCACTATCCTTATAAGCCTGTCCGTGTTCTTAATGATGATCCTGCAATAACCTTTATTCTCTTCGCTCCCGGCGCTGTCTTCCATCGTTTCGGCGAAGCCTTTCACCGCGGTCAGAGGCGTCCTGAGTTCGTGAGAGACATTGGTAACGAGGTCTTTTTTTATCTTATCCATCTGCTTGAGATGGGTTATATCGTGGAATACCGATATATATTCGTTCCTGCCCGGCACCTGAGAGATCCCGCAGTGATACGTCCTGCCTTCTATATCAATCTCGCCTTTTGCATTGTTTACCTCAGGTGTAACCCGTTTTACCAGGTCCTTGAACACGCCGCTCCTTATTATCTCCCAGTAGAACCTGCCCGTTGCGGGAGAGCCGAAATCCTTTTCGAAACTCGCATTCGCGTATTTTATCCTCCCGACCCTGTCAAAGACCGCCAGGGCTTCCTGTATGGAGGACACGATGGCCTCTATCTCCTTCTGCCTGTTCGCCGCTTCATCAAAATTCTTTTTGATATCGAGGGTCATGGAGTTAAACGCGTTGCCGAGCTCGCTTAATTCGTCATTGTTCCTTATGGAGACCTTCGCGTCAAAATCACCGGAAGCCACCCTGGAAGCCGCAGCGGTAAGGTCTCTTAGAGGGCTCGATATCTTTTTTGCGAATAAATACGCTCCCGCGAGAGCCCCCAGGAGTATTAAAGCCGTCCAGCTTATGATGTGAATTTTCAGCGTATCGAGGAGGGCGTTCACATCCCTCAGAAAGATGCTAGCGCGGAGCACTCCTATTATCCTGCCGTTGTCGAAGAGCGGTTTTGCCACGTAAAGCAGCTCATAATTTACGGTCGAACTAAAACGCGTGGATACACCCGTCCCGCCTTTCAAGGCTTCCGCTATCTCGGGCCTCGTTTTGTGGTTGCCCATTGAATTGGGTGACCCCTCGGAATCGGTAAGGACGACCCCTTGATCATCGATCACGGTCAGCCTGTAATGGGTTTTCTTGCCCAGCTCGGAGAGTTGCGCGTCAAGTTTAGCTATGGACCTGGCTTTTAAAAGGGTTTCCGTTCCGGGAGTCAAGGATACTATAAGGTTGTCGAGGCTTGCGGTCAGCGTTTGGATATAATGCTGCCTGATCGTCCTGAATGAAATGAACAGCATGAGGAAGGAAAGCAGGAAGGTGAGAACTATAAAACCCGTGAATAATTTTGAGAATATGGTCCTAAACAACTTCAGCCCTCCCTATTGAGACCATTGAAAATATCTTCCCGGCCTTGAGCCGTGCTATCACAGATGTTCTTACACATCCATTTTGTAGCCGACGCCCCGGATGTTTTTTATCAGTAACCCGGCTTTGCCGAGCTTCTTCCTCAGGTGCCTGACGTGCACGTCGATAGTCCTGTCCACGACGATCTTTTCATCTCCCCACAGATGGTCTAAAAGCCTGTCTCTTGAGAATGCTTTTCCGATGTTGGAAGCCAAGAGATGAAGTATCTTGAATTCGGTAGTGGTTAATTCCACTCTCTTCCCTTCCGTCTCCGCCGAATAGTTTTCCGGAAATATTTTGAGTATGCCCCCTACTTCGACCGACTTGTCCGAAAGCTTGAATTCGTTGCGCCTCAGAACAACCTTGACCCGCGCGATAAGTTCTTTGACCGAAAAGGGTTTGGTGACGTAGTCGTCGGCCCCGAGCTCGAGGCCCACGATCTTATCGGACTCATCGGCTTTGGCGGTGAGCATTATAACCGGTATACGGGAGTTATTGGCGTCTTTCTTTAGCGCCCTGCACACTTCAAATCCATCCACATCGGGCAGCATCACGTCCAGGATTATGAGCGCCGGATCCTCTTTTTTCAAAAAACGGAATAATCCCCTTGCGTCGCCGAATTCTTTGGGGACAAACCCGTTCTTCTTGAGATTAACCGTTATTAATTCCCTTATATCCTCTTCATCGTCAACAACCGCTATAAGCTTATTCATAAACTTCCTTTGAGGCATACTGCGATTTAAACTCGTAACAATAATAATAGAAAGGATAATATTTGCAGACTACCCCGGTATAGCCGGCCTGTTGACATATTTTAGCATAAAATGCGGCACTTCTACATTTCCCGCCCCGGTTTTGGAGCAGAGCCGGGACGACAGATATATTCACCCATCTTGAAGCAATTGACTATTGAAGCGGTCAACCGTAGAATTTCGTTGAATTTCAGCCCCCCCCCTTGCCCAGAAAAACCCGTAGAAGCCCGGACTATTTTTTCGTCGATAGGAAGTGTTTTTTTACTCCCGTTTATATCGTAACAAAACTGCCGCATCCCGACCGTGCTGCCGCTCACTTGCAAGGGAATATTTTATTGAAATCGCGGCCCCGCTATACCCGCCTTAACACATTATTCATTAAAAATTAACACAAAATTAATAAATTTATTATAGATAAAATGATACAATATGGATACCCCCGCAAAGCCCGAAGGATCACAAATACCGCTTATCGGCCTGTGTTCTGCATCTAAAGTCCTTCCGGGAGATCAGCCCATATTATATTGGACGGGAATCGCGGGATAACGGGATTAATTCTATGAAAGACAACACTTGTATCGGCATTATCGATATAGGCACTTACTCGATAAAGCTCGTGATCGCTGAAAAAGCCCAGGATGACATCAGGAAGCTGGAATCCCTGAAAAACGTGATCCCCCTCGGGAGGGATACTTTCTTCAAGGACCATATCTCGCACGAAACCATCAACAGGACCGTGAGCATACTAAAAAAGTATTCGGAAAAGCTCAAGGAATACGACGTGGACGATATCAAGGTGATCGCCACTACCGCCGTCAGGGAAGCCGAGAACAGGGATATCTTCATCGATACCATCTTCCGGAAAACCGGGTTTAAGGTAGAAGTGCTCACCGTAGGCGACGTTATCTATTACGTCGACTCCTATCTTTATCACCGGCTCAAGGACACCTACCCGCTTCACGACAAGAATATCCTGATCGCCGAACTCGGCTCCGGCAACATAGACGTCTCGGTCCTCGACCACGGCTACACCCTTATGAACGTGGGGCTTCCCCTGGGCACCCTGCGCCTCAACCAGTTCATGAATAAGCTCGACGGGAGCGTCGCGGAGAACAGCGAGGCGGTCGCCGAAAACATCGAGAACGAATTCTCATACCTGATGAGCAGCTTGCCGTCTGTCGAGATAGACGACATCATTCTCATAGACGAAGGTTACGCGTCCTACCTGCCCGCGATGCTGCCCGGCAGGCGCCTGCAGGGAAAGTTTTTTTCGCTGAGCAAGGAGGACACGCAGCAGCTGCTCGACACCCTGCTCGAAAAGAGCGCGTCCGATATCGCCGCGGAATATAAGATACCCGCGGAAACCGCGGGTACGTTCCTCGAATACGCCATAATACTCAACACCTTCGCCGGCCTCGGCAAGAAAAAACAGGTCTACATGCTTGAAGCATCGCTCTCCGAAGCGATACTCTCTAATCTGATCCTCGATTACGAAAAGTCTCTCCAGTACAATAAAACGAACCAGTTGCTGTCCATAGCCAAGGCGCTCTGCATAAAATTTGACATGGACATGAAGCACGTCGAGCACGTCTCAAAACTTTCGGCGACCCTTTTTGACAACTTCAAGGGAATGCTTGGCCTGGAAGAGCAGGACAGGCTTTACCTGCTCCTGGCGGCTTACCTGCACGATATCGGCAGGTTCATCTATAACCGGGCGCATCACAAGCATACTGAGTACATCATATCCAACCTCAACCTCTTTCGCCTCTCGCCCGATGAGATAAAAGTCATCGCCTGCATAGGGCGCTATCACCGGCGCGGCACCCCGGCGGCCACGCACCCGGTCTACAGTTCCCTGCCGCAGGACAAACAGATACTCGTCCAGAAATTGAGCGCCATCCTGAGAATAGCGAACGCTCTTGACCGGTGCCATAAGCAGAAGGTTAAAAAGATCGAAGTTAAATTTTCCATTTCTCAGGACATCACCATAACCGTGCACGTGAGCGGCAATTTCATCAACGAGAAACTCGATTTCATGGAAAAAAAGGAGATCTTTGAAGAGATCTCGGGCAGCAAGATCGACCTCAAGATAAGGTACGCTTAGGCAATTACATGGAATCCAAACAAAAAGACCCAAAAGAACTCTTCATACACCGCGACTTGAGCTGGCTTTCATTTAACGAGCGGGTGCTCGAAGAAGCCGGCGACCCGGCCAACCCTCTTATAGAGCGGTTGAAGTTCATGGCCATATTCGCCAACAATCTGGATGAATTTCTGATGGTGCGCGTGGCGGGCGTACGCAGGCTGCTAGACGCGGGCTATAACAGGAAAGACGATTTCGGCTATTATCCACAGGAATTGTACGACGCCGTGCGGCAGCGCACGGAATCACTGGTCGCAAAGCTCTACGCCGCTTACCAGGAGTGCGACGAAAAAGAGATGAAAAAGAGCGGCATCAGGCTCCTCAAGAACGACGCCCTCAACGCCGAACAGAAAAAAGCGGCCAAGAAGTTTTTCGACACCACGCTTTTCCCTCTCGTCACTCCGATGGCGGTAGACCAGGGGCACCCTTTTCCCGTACTGCCTTCAAAAACTAACATATTCGCGGTTTATCTCAACCGTAACGAGACCGTGCACCTGGCCCTGATCGCCATTCCCCAGCCGGTCCCGCGGCTCTTCAGGCTTCCTTCCGAAAAGGACGAGTTCTGCGGCATTCTCATCGACGATATCATTAGGGATAATCTGGAAAGCTTTTTCCGCGGGTACAAGATAGTCGCGAGCTTCCTGTTCAGGGTGCTCCGCGACGGCGAACTTTCCATCCAGGAAGAATACAGCGACAACCTCCTCAAAACCATAGAGGCGGAAATTAAGAACCGTTCAAAGGCCAAGGTCGCCTGCCTCCAGGTGGAGAAGCAATATCACGAGCAATTGCTCGAACTGATATGCGCAGGCCTGTTGTTCCCCCAGGATCAGGTCAGCGTCATCGAAGGCAACCTCGACCTGACCTATCTTTTTTCACTCGCCCGCCAGGAACCTAAGCCCGAGCTCAGCTTCGGCAGTTACACGCCCGCAAAAAAAGAGTTCGAGAACATTTTTGACACCATCAAGGAAGGCGACTTCATCCTCCATCTTCCTTACGAGTCATTCCAGTTGACCGTAGATCTCATAGAGCGGGCCGCGAACGACCGGGACGTGCTGGGCATAAAAATGACGCTCTACCGCACCAATGACGATTCGGCGATCATCAAGGCGCTCATCGAGGCCGCAAAGAATAAAAAACAGGTGACGGTGCTCCTCGAGATCAAGGCCCGTTTCGACGAAGAACGGAATATCGACTGGACCAGGGACCTCGAAGCCGCCGGCTGCCACGTCATCTACGGCATCCCGGGGATGAAGACCCATTCAAAGATGCTCCTTATCGTAAGAAGCGAAGAGGGCAGGATCCGCCGCTACGTTCATCTTTCCACCGGGAACTACAACGAGAGAACTTCGCGCCTTTATACCGATATCGGATATTTTACCGCGAACGAGGACGTAGCAAAGGATATATCGGATATCTTCAACGTCATAACCGGCTACTCCCTGCCTTCGCGGTGGAGGCGGATAGTCGCGGCGCCGCTGAGGCTGAGGGAACATTTTTTCGAACTGATCGACAAGGAAATGGAATTCCACAAGAAATACAAGAACGGTTTTATTTTCGCCAAGATGAACTCTCTTGAGGATATAAAGATGATAGAGAAGCTCTACCAGGCGTCGAAGGCCGGAGTAAAGATCCAGCTGATCGTGCGCGGCATCTGCTGCCTTATTCCCGGCGTCAAGGGGTTGAGCGATAACATCGAGGTGAGAAGCATAGTGGGGCGTTTTCTCGAGCACTCCCGCATCTTCCTGTTCAACAACAACTCGGATTACCGCACCTTGCTTGCCTCCGCAGATTGGATGAGCCGGAATTTCGACCGGCGCATCGAAGTGGGGTTCGAGGTCAACAAGCAGGAGATAAAGGAGCATCTGAAGTTCATCCTTGAGGAATACTGGAAAGATACGGCAAAGGCACGCATACTCACAGCGGACAAACAGTACGTACGCCCTCCAGACGACGGAAGAAAGCACAATGCCCAGGAATTCTTGCTCGCTTACTACAGCAGCGAAAAAAACCGCTGAGCGGCGCTGCATCAAGCTCGCGGCCGCCGCCTATCTCCGCTCTTTCGAGGACGAATGCCCGGCGGTACTCAACGACAAGTCCCCCGAAGCTCTCCACCGGATGCGCGTTGCCTCTCGCCGGCTGCGCGTCGCTCTCGGAATGCTTTCCAACCTTGAAACAAACACTTCACTCAAACGTTACGCTAAATATTTACGCGCTGCCGGACAAGCGCTGGGTGTAGTGCGCGAAAAAGACGTCCAGGCCGCATTTCTTTGCGCATCAGTACGGGGAACTGCCGGCAAGGAGGCCCGTGCTGGTATGGCTGCGCTCGCCCTCCTGCTGAGAAATCAAAGGGCCGCGGCGAGAGAACGGGCCATCCACACTCTCAAAGACCTCAAACACCGCGACATTACAAACAAACTTAGAAAACGCCTCTCTTCCCTTACACCGGCCGACCGGGTTACAGGCAAAAGGCAAGACGCCGGAGCGCTGCTTGGAGAGTTCGTAACCGGTATGCTTGCCCGCATGCCCGACCCAATTGATCCCAACGACTCCGAGGGGCTGCACCGGCTGCGTATCGCGGTGAAAAAACTTCGTTACTCGCTCGAGATACTCGCACCCTGCTATGGAAAAACCCTTGCCGCCGCTACCCGCGCCGCCCTCGGAATGCACGATGTACTCGGTGACCTGCATGAGATGGACGTCTGGCTGGAATTCCTGTCGGGTAAACGGGTTACGGAAGTCGGGGATATCGCCGCGGCGGCCTCGCTGCTCAATGCAAGATGCGCGGCCCTGCGCGGAGAGGCGTTCAGAAAATTTTTGCGCCTCTGGAACTCTCAAAAAAAAAGGAACTTATGGAAAGATCTCCTGCGAACGGTCTGCGCGAAGCCGCGCTGCTGATCCAGCGGAACTGCGGCTTTCGCGATACAAAACACGCTTCCCAGGTTGCCGGGCTCTCGCTGTCCCTCTTTGACCAGCTTTCGCCCCTTCACGGACTGGCTTCCGGAGACAGGAAACTGCTGGAAGCGGCGGCTCTCCTGCACGATGTGGGCCTGACGCGGGGGAACAAGGGCCACCACAAAGCTTCCAGGGACATCATAATACGTTCCCGTCTTCTGCCTCTCGGGGCGCGACGGCGGGTGATGCTGGGCCTTATCGTCCGATACCACCGCAAGAGCCTGCCGCGCATATCACACCGCTATTTCTCTGCCCTTGACGCGGGATCGCGCCAAGCCGTAGAAAAACTGGCTTCTCTTCTCAGGTTCGCGGACGGTCTGGACAGGAGCCACCGGTCGAACGTAAAAGAAGTAGTTTGTTCCATATCTCCTCACCAGATCGCAGTACGGATAAAACAATCGGGTACCGGGCAGGACGACGTAGAAGGTGGAAAAATGAAAGCCGATCTTTTGAGAAGAGTTTACGGGAAGAGAATTCGAATAGTGCCGCGTCCGCAGTTGCCTTTCAGGCGTTACGCCGGGCCAGAGAGACAGCGCCTAAAATAACGGCGTCATCGAGCAGCTCGGATGCTACCACGTCGCATCTGCCAAGTTTAGAAAAGAGTTTATCGCTCCGGAAGACTTTCGTGATTATCGGCAGCATAAACTCGCCGCACGCCTCGATCACCCCTCCTCCCAGGATTATGACCTCGGGATCGAATATATGCCGCAGAGAAACGCAGGCCGCCCCCAGGTTAAGCGATGCTTCCTTCATTATCCCGGTTACAAGGGGATCCCGCATACGCAGCGCCTTGGAAAGTATTTTGCTTTTTATGCTTTTCAGGTTTCCTTCCAGCAGCTTATTAACCACGGTTTTCTTGCCTTTAGCTACCGCTTTTCTAATAGATCGTTCTATGGCCCAACGGCCGGCCAGCGCTTCCAGACACCCGTGGTTGCCGCAACTGCACGGAGGGCCGTCTTTGCAGACGCAAATGTGACCGAGCTCGGCCGCGGCACCGTGGCTGCCGGCGTACAAACTACCGTTGATCAGCAGTCCGCCGCCTACGCCCGTACCAATGAAAACGCTCACGGCATTCTTCGCCCCGCGCGCGGCTCCCCGCCATTGCTCGCCGAGCAGGCCCAGGTTGACGTCATTTCCCAGAGCTATGCGGCCCCTGAACACCCGTCTCATCATTTTTTTGAGGTTAACTCCGGAAAGATTGAGGTTGGGAGCTCGGACGATAACGCCCTTTTTATCGTCTACTATGCCTGGGATGCCGATACCTATGGCGCAGAGGGCCCTCAAGTCTTTGCCGTTCTCCTGAAGAACCTGTTCGAGCAGAACGCCGATGCTCCGCACAAGTTTCCCTGGCGTTATATCTTTCGGTGTGGGAGACTTCGCGATAGCAACGATGCTGCCCGAGCCCGTAACCAGCCCGACGCGTATCTTGGTGCCGCCCACATCGATACCCGCGTACAAACGTTTCATGGCTATATTATATTTTATTTTTTTTGGAAATCAAAACCTGCCTCACCCCACCGAGATAAGAACCGGTAAAAGCACGCCGCTAGCCGGCGGTAAGTATTTTCATTACGGCGCCAATCATTATGTTGTTATTGCTCATTACTTCGTAGCGTTTTACAGATGCGTCGTCGCTTAACAGGGTCAGGCATTCGATCAGGGCGGAAACGGAGTACACGCTCGGCCCCGGTTTGCCTACAGGGCTGTAAGGCGCATCGCCGCTGAAAACTTCCGGCACCGGGCCCTCCCTGGCGACGAACAATATGTTGTTTATCCGGCGTTTCAGATCGTCTCTGACCGAACGGTACGAACCGGCCCCGCTGCCCGCCGCCAGGTTCATCTTGGCTCGGAAGTAGTGGGATAGATAACACGGCCACGCCGCTCCCCGGCTGTCCGGGGTATTTTGTTCTTTTGTCGCGGACGCAGTTCCGCTGCCGCCGTTATAGTTCTCATTTTCCGGAGCCAGGGTCCTCAAACCGTACGGCGTGAACAAACGTTTTTCAACGGTATCTACTATCAGTTCTTTTTTTTCTTCACTGATCAATCCTCCCGTTTCGCTCAGCGAAATAAGCAGAAGCGCGTTCGGCCGTATATCCTGCTTCACCGATCCTCTTCCATCGATAACGTCGAAAGGGTATACTTCGCCTTTCTTGAAGTAGCGCTCGTTTATCGACCGCGCGGTCTGCCGGCTTAACGCGTCAAACCGCTCGGATCGGGCCCTGTCCGCTTCCCGGGCGTTCAGGTCCCGCGCTATGCACAAGGCGTTGTAAAATAATGCCTGTATCTCGACCGGCTTCCCCCCGCGCGGGATCATTGCCCCGTCCGTGTAAGCCGCGTCCGCTTGCGTGGAATGATCGGGGACTACTACCAGCTTATCGGCTCCGTCCATGTGCAGCGCACCGGCCCCCTTGGTGTAGCAATCCATTATCCGGTTGATGACCGGCAACATCTCTTTTGCGAAATCCCGTTCCCCGTTATCCCGCGCCGCGTAATAATATCTGTTAACGGCCTCTATGAACCAGAGCGGCACGTCTGAAGCCACGTAATCGCAGTTGCCGTCCGGCAGGATGGCGCTAGGGATCATCCCGTCGGCGTTCTGTTTAAGGGCCAGGCGTTTTAACAGGTCTTTGGCCTCTTCGAACCTTCCGGTAGAAAGCAACACGCCGGGAAGGCTCAAGAGAGCGGCGCGCGTATCGCCGAGATCCGATTCCGCTGCTCCGGTGGCTAACCTGGTACCGTTTTTTTCGTCGCGCGTAACGAAAGAGCCCGCGGCAACGAGGAGTTTTTTGAAGATCTCCGGGTCCTCGGCGGACCGGCCGCCCGTGCTGAGCGCATACCATTTATAGTAGGCGTTTTCCAGATAACCTCTGAGGTATGCGAAAACTTCCTCCCTGACGCGCAAAGCACCTTCCGCGCTCCTGCAGGCATTCGCTCGCCTGTTCATCGCTTTGATATCGTTCCACAGAGAAGGGGAGGTAGTTTCGCCAACGCCCGCTTTATCCAGAGCTCCGTAGACTTCTGCGAAGATGCCGTCACGGGGATCGGCGGATTCAAGCACTTTCGATAACTGCCGGGCTCCGTTGACGACCGCCTTGCTTTCAGATAACTTAAGAGGCAGAGCGTTACCGCGGCTGTAACCGTCGGCAATGGCACGCTCTTGAGAGTATGCCGCCGGCCGTGCATCGGCTGGCTGAAACGTCTTTAAGAACGTAAAAATATCAAACGCACCCGGGAGGGGCACGTTCAATATATTTTCTGATCGAATATTGAAACTTACATAGGGGCTCACGCCGGATCCGGCTATTTTGTTGAGCGAATCTATCAACAGGTCCCTCGCTCCGCTTACATCTCCGTCGATCCTGACGAATAATTTACCTTTACTGCTCGTTTCCTCTCTTATTTTTTGGATAGAGAGCTCATCAGCGGCACTGACATCCAGCATGGCGCACAGGTTTTTTGCCCGCCAGAGGCCCGAACTCGTGGTATACCCTTTGAAAGGTTCGACGACAATGAGAGCCGAATGGTTTATGCCTCGGATGGCATCCGCCAGTTCGGTGAAAAATATATCGGGGGTAAAATCTGCTTCCCGCACTGTTCCGTAAGCGTTTATTCCGCGAAGCTCGCCCCCGTCAAAACCGAATTCACGGAACCAGTATTCGAGGTTCGTTTTTATCGGCCCGAACCCGAGCGTTTCCATAGCGTGCCAGTTGTGGAGCACTGCTCCGGCCCTGAGCCGGCCGTCGACATAGGGAGAAATGAGATTGCCCGCGCCGTCCCTGAAGTATTCCGGATGGAAGACCACGTCGGAGGAAGTCCTTGCCGCGAGCACGGTATAATCCATTAATATCTTCATCCCCCGGACGTTCCTGTGGACGGCGGCGACCGCCTCTTTCAATTGGAGATAGGCCACGTAATTCATATACTCGTACACCGAGCGGTAATACTCATACTTCATGGACACTTCCCTGTCCGCGAGTTTTTCCCACCGCGCAAGCGCTTCCCTGCTTTCAGGCGGGTTGTCCGTGATCCTCTGGTAAGCGAGGTATCGTGAATAATCTCTTATCTCCGGCCACCACGGGGTCTGCGAAACGAATTGTTCATATTTTCTTCGTTTCAAGTTACGCCTGATCAAAGTCTGGTAAAGTTCTATCGCGACATAAAATTGATTTTCCAGCAGTCCGTCATTTTCTCTCAACTCTGATGGCTGCTCATCGGGTACGATATTTTTAATTCTCTTGATATCGTTAGTGCGCATTTTCAGCCGTTCTCCCTCCTGTATCCAATCGATGCGGGAGAGGTTGTAGCCGTAAGTACTGACGGCTCCCGACAGCTGCCCGTCGATCGTTCTCACAGGAAAGCAGGGTTCCAATACCATTGTGTTGACCCCCGCTTTTGAAAGCAGTTCGGCAGTCTCGGGGATATCGCTGAACGTCCGGATCGAAACGCCGGGCGCCATTGACGATATATCCGGCAAGCCGCGGGAGTTACTCTCAGTGTTAGGGTCAGTGCCGAGAGATAATTTTTGAACGAATTTATCTTTCCAGAGCCCCCCGATGTATCCCCGAAGGACCTCGCGAAGTTCATCCGTAAAGCGCTCGCGGTCAAAAATACTTATCAGCCCTTTAAATTCGGGATACTTCGCCATGCCCGGGAGTGAAGCTTCGTCAGAAGATAGGGCCAGCACCGCATCCGCGCTCAGGAGCATGGTCTTCATCAGGTCAAGTTTTTTTCTGTCCTTACCCTCTATCGAATAGTTGAAAAGCTCCGGATTGAAAAAGCGTTCGATATTTTCCGATAGATCTATCTCCTCTGAGACAAGCGTATCGGTAATAAAGGGATAGACCAGGGAATTGATATAAACGTCCCCGAAATAATCATCGTTGATCACCCCGGGGCACACATAGCCTGTCTCCAGGCTGTTCATAACTACAACCGCAGGCTCCAGTGACGCATAGGGAAAGCCCGACACAGCGAGGCGATCCCTGAATTCCCTTTTTCCTTCTTTTAATTCTTTAATGAGCGAAAGCGCGCCTCGGCCCAGCAGCATCATCGCCCCCTGTTTCTGCTCCGGCTGCGCCGCATCATACGGAGCGTGAACCATATCCGCTACCGCCCGGGCGCCTGGTCCGGCTTGAACGTCATCGGTGTCGAGATAGAGTATACCCGCTGTTTTTGCGCCGCCGCTTTGAAGGATCTTTAAGTAAACACTGACGTTGACGCTTTCTCCGTCCACCGGGACTACCAGATTGCCTACATAGGAGAGACTGTCCCGGTGATCCACCTCATTTCTCCGCATTAGAGTTATGCCAATACCACCTTTACCGAGCGAAGCGAGTTCCGTTATCTGCTGCTTAAAGCCCGCTGTTTCGGAGAATGACACCGAAATGACCCCTCTTCCCTCCATCCCGTCATTCGTTTCCTTCCGAGCGAACTCTTCGGTCATCCTGCCCATTTCTCTTGCGACGGTAAGCGGGTTGCCGACCCTGCCCAGTGTTCCAGCCCCCTGTTCCACTAAAACCTCCAACCCTCCCGATGCCTGTGGCTGAGCCGCCGGTGCGCGCGACGGCCCAGCTTTTAAAAGTGTAGCGGTCTTTTCCCAATTCCGTTCGATCTGGCCCAGGATATCGGGTTGAGCGGCGTCGCGCGCGGAAACAAGAAGATTTTCACCGAAACCTGCCTGTACAGTTCGCTCGTGCGCCGCGCCCTGGCTGAGGTGCTCCCTGGAGATGAAATGTTCCTCAAGATACTCATGGATGGCTACCAGGAGCGCCAGGGTCTCTCTGTTTACGCCCGGATGATCGTTAAAAAATTTTTCGTGTATCGATACGTGAAGGATGCCGTCCGCGCCTCTCTCGTACGATATGAACCTGCCGAGATCAAGCTCGTCGCTGGGCCCGCCGTTCAAGTAAGCCTTCCGCGGCGGCCCCCGGACAAGGTCTATCTCAACATCATCCAGGACATTTTGAAGCCAGCTCTGCCCGCGCACGAATCCAGTGAGCCTTTCGTCTTTTTGAACGGTCATCCCGAGGCCAGTTATTATGTCCGCGGCTAGCTCGTGCGTAAGTGTCAAGCCCGCCCCGAACGGGTCCACCGCGGTCAGCGCGCGGGCCACAGCTCCGGCCGGCTGTCCGGCAAGGGCACCGGCGCTCCTGCTAAATACCGCCGCCGCACTGCTATCGCCCTCCAGCTTTGCCCTTGTCCCCAGCGCCTCGAGCAGCGGCCTCCAGTCAAAGGCCCCGAAAAAGGAGCCGGCAGTTGTGGCCGCGGCGGGAGCGGCCGCAATCGGTGAGGCAGGAGCGTGTCCTTCATCGCGGGCGATGTAAGTTTCGTGCGGGTGCGGCATGTAGACCCAGAAATCGAAGGGCATCGAGTCCTGCCTGCCGTAGCGCTGTTCGTAAGCATCGAAAAGCCTCAGCAGTGCTTCCTGCTTTTCAGGGTCCGCAAAACCGGTGCGGGCTATGAGGGATTTGTACATTTCCTTGAAACCCTCGCGCTTAAGCAATATGAGGGGGCTCAACACATCCTGCGTCATATTGAAATCCCTGGGCTCGGAAGCTAGCAGTTCCATGAATTCGCGTTCCTTCTCGCGCGTATCGAAGCTGAACAGCGTGATACCGCTTAGGACCGGCATCTGCCTTTTCTTTACGTTGGTCTTATCATATATCCCGGTCAGCATGTGGCGTTCCAGTTTCTCGTTTATGTCTTCGAGTTTGAAATCGTCGTAAAGCTTGCGCGCGCGGCCGTCGGGCGTGTCTAGCACGAGTTTTAGTTTCTGTTCGGCGACCTGGTTATAATTCGCCCAGGAGCCTACGAGCGTTATCTCTCCGCTTCTCTTTACCGGCCCCACGTAGTGCAGTTCCACGTCAATGAATATCTTTCCGCCCCTGTCCTCCGCGGCCAGCATCCGGGACGCTTTATAGCCGTTCATGAGCTGATACTCTATGTTCATTATATCCGTGCCGTCGGCGAACACTATCTTGTCCGTGCCCGGTATGGAGATGGGGCTCGTGATGCTCTTCCATTCGTTCGTTCCGGTAACAAGCACTATAGCCCGTCCCTTCTCCGCGAGCCCGGGGTAGTTGTCGGAAAGATAACGGAACCCCTCCGCGTAGGCCGCGCCGTCGTTGCCGTCGTAAGGCACTATCTTGAACGGAGTGTCTTTTCTAAGGAGCCTGCCGCCCCTGCGGGCGAACAGTTCTTCGTACTTATTGACATTGGCGCGAGACACCATTACCAGAACGACGTCGGCGGTCGGCTTGTCGGAGCTCATTTCCTTTTTCCAGGACTCTATGGCCGCCCTGTGTTCGATAGTCCGGAACCTCTCGGTGTAACTGCCGGTTAGAAATCCATTCACGCGAGCGTCTATCTCAGCTATCTGAGCCGTAAAATGCTCTTTGAGGCCCTTCCAGATATAATACCAGGAAGTGCCGAGCGAAACGCAGCCGAATACGATAAGTGAAACGATAAAGCTTGTAGGTATGCCGGTGCGGAAGAGCGCGATGTCGAGGATGGAATACAGGAAGACTAGAAGGCCCAGTATCCTGGGCAATGCCCTCCTTAGTTTCCAGTGCCTTCCTATGCCGATAGCGTCCGTATTTTTCTGGTGTTCGATGGAATCCGCGTACTCGTCGCATTCTCTGACAGTTTGCCCGGGGGAATCATATAGTTCCGGGTCAATAGTATTGCCGAGCCTGACGATGTCCCGGGCGCATTTTTTCAAGCGGACCGCTGAAGCCTCCAAGCCGTACGCGAAGCCGAACCAGAACCTCATGAAACGCATTATCCCCGTCCGCTCCCACCAGCTGTTGCCCGGCATGACGTAGCTGGACATCAGGTTAAGGTTATCAAGCGCCGAGGCCGCGCCCGCGTAGCTGAGGCCGTATTTGGCGATAGTGCCGAACTCGGCGACAAGCAGTCCCATTTTTTCTTTTTTTGTCTCATCCGTTGGGGGCAGATCTTCATATGAGGCTTTAAGCTCTTCGATAGTTCTCAGTGAAAGTTGCTGCAGTCTTTTGTAGATATTGTAGAGGCCAACGCGTTCCTGATCGGCTTTTTCAAATTTATACACGGTCAGGCTCATGATAAGTTTTACCCTGTTGCGCGCCGCTATGGCGTCTTCTTCGGTGAAGTTCCCCTTTTTTGACATAAGCGTGTCTTCCCACTCGGACAAGAGTTTTTCGGACCGCTCGTACGGGCTCATCACGTAGCCGTTAATATGGCCGTTGCCGTGCTCGTTCCCGTTTGCCGGCGGGGCGGCGGTGAGCTGAGACGCCTCAGGCCGGAGTTCAGGTACGGTTTGCCCCGCCTGCGCGGCTTCGCCTTCGTTCCTGCCATGACCGCCGGTAATAAACGTTTCATGCAGGTGCGGCATATAAACCCAGAATTCGAATGGCACCGACTCGCCCGCGCCGTAACGTTGCCTATAGTACTCGAAAAGTTTCAGCAGCGGGTCCCTCTTGTCTTTTTCGGCGATAATGTCCCTCGAGAACAACGACTTTAACATTTCCTTGACGCCCTCGCGTTTTAGCAGTATCAGGGGTTTGAGCACGTCTTTTATCATACCGAACCCCGCGGGCTGGCTCTCCAGGAGCCCGGTGAATTCGCTTTCCTTTTCATCCGTGTCGAAGCTGAACAGCGTGATGCCGCTGAGGACCGGCATCTGTCTTTTCTTTGTGTTCGACTTATCGTAGACGCCTTTGAGCATCTGCCGGAGGAGCTTGTCGTTTATTTCTTCGAGTTTAAAGTCATCGTAGATCTTGCGGGCGCGGCCGTCATGCGTGTCGAGCAGAAGCTTCAAGTTCTGTTCCCCCACCTGTTCGTAATTAGCCCAGGAACCGACGAGTGTTATCTCGCCGCGCCGGCTTATGGGCCCGACATAGTGCAACTCGACGTCTATGAATACCTTGCCGCCTCGGCCTTCCCGGGCGAGCATGCGGGCCGCCTTATAACCGTTCATGAGCTGGTATTCTATGTTCTTTATCTCCCGGCCGTCCTGGAACGTTATCTTCTCGGTCCCCAGAGCTGATACCGGGCTCGTGATGCTCTTCCATTCATTGGTACCTGTCACAAGCACTATCGCGCGGCCTTTCGCTTTGAGTTCCGGATAATTCCTGGACAGGTAGCGGAAGCCTTCAGCATAAGCCTCTCCGTCGTTACCGTCGTAAGGCACTATTTTGAACGGCACGTCTTTCCTGATGAGAGTACCCGCGTTCTGAGCGAACAGCTCCTCGTACTTTTTCACGTTAGCCCGCTTCGCCATTATGATGACTACGTCGGCGCTCGGTTTATCGGCTCTCATTTCCTGTTCCCAGGAATCTATCGCAGCCCTGTACTCGATAGTCCTGAATTTTTCGGTATAGCCGCCCGTGGTCAGGCTTTCGATCTCGGAATCTATGTTCGCTTTTCTGCGCTCGTAGAGCTCGTCAAGCCCCCTCCAGACGAGGAACCACGAGGCTCCGACCGATATGCCCAGCCCGCAGACAAAAGACCTTAAGAAATCGAACGATATCCCGGAGCTTATCATGCATAATCCGAAAATAGTGAACGCCAGCATGGCCACGCCCATAATGCGAGACACCGCCCTGCGCTGTTTCCAGAAATTCCCGATCCCGATGAACCGCGCCTTGCCATTGCTGCCTACGAGGTCCGTGTACTCGTCCGTATCTCGTACGGTGCGCCCGTCGCCGTCATAAAGATCCGGATCGATAATGTTGCCGAGCTTGACAAGCCTGCGCACGCTCTCTTTTGCGCGTTTTGACGATACGGCGAGGCCGAACCAGAAACCGTAGACCAACCTTATTACTCGCATGATCGAAATATTGAGCGCGGGCAGCTTTTTTTCAAGGAGGCTCCCTTCTCCCAACACGTAACCCGAAAGCAAGTTAAGATTATCCAGCGCCGAAACAAGGTTCGCGTAGTTGGCGCTGTATTTGGCGATATCCCCGAATTCGGAAAGGACCAGATTGAGCTCTTCACGCCTTCTTTTATCCGATTCCGGGATAGTGTCCAGGTGCTTTCTCAGCAGCCTTATCGTCTTCAAGGAAAGTATATACATCTTACCGTAATTCTTATAAAGCCTCACAAGGTTGTTCTTTTGCGGTTGGAAAGGAGTAAGGTTGATTATGAACATTGCCCTGTTAAGCAGGTCATTGATATCCTGCGCGGTTATGCTCTCACTTTTGAGCCTTTTGAGAGAGTCCTCCCATTCGACCAGCAGTCTCGCCGACTTTTCCACCGGCTCCAGTATGTCTCCGTTGAGGCCGTTCCCGTTACCGTTGACGGGGCTATCTTTTGGGGTCACGGCCGGCTGAGCTGAACCCTGGTCGGCAGGTGTTTCAGCCGGGCCCTGCGGTTCCGCTACGATCGGTTCACGGGGTAATTCCGCGCGCGCGCCCATAATCCTTCGGTACAGCTTAATTAACAAGTATGGGACTGCGAACGCAACCGCCAGGATACCTGATACCGTTGAGAGCGTCCCAGCGCCGGTCACGTAAAATTGAGGGAGAAGCTCTTTGCCTTCGCGTTCCGATTTTGAAACCGTTGTTCTTTTCTCGCCCCCTTTCTGATAGGTGAAAGAGCCGTCCTTAGGGTTTATAACCAAATTCTTGAGCCCGTAGATCTTTGCCAGTACCGCGTCATAAGCCCGCGTCAATATCCGTCCCTTGGAGGCCAGCGGGAATACCTCAGAGACCTCGTCGCCTTTGATCTCGTTCTTGCCGTGGTAGAGAGGAGCCCTGTTTACCCGCACTAGCTCGTTCTTCCAGGGCCCGGTTTGCGTTAGATATACGGGATAATCCACTCCGTGATCCATGGAGCCGAGAATGCCCGACGTGCCGCGCGTGTAGCCGTGGACTGCCGTCCTACCGTTGGGTAGTTCGTGGATGACATTAAGCTTGCGTTCGGTTGAAACTATATTAATGTCTTCCGAGGCAACCTGGCGCAGGCCGGCGGAGTCGTTGAGGTAAAGGTTCATTCCGAGATATTTTCCCGGAACTGAACCGGGTTTTTGGCCTTCCGGCGCATCGTTGATCATCCCGACGAAGAGGTCATCGGCGGGTATGACTACGGCGGGAACGCTGTTGTCGCCTGTCCCGGCTTTAGTAAGCGCGGCGATCTCCGCCCGGACCCTGTTAACCTTTGCAACAATTCCGCGCTCATCCGGGCTCTTATTCTGCTTGAGGCTCAGCTCCGCGAAGTTCACTAACTTCTCGGTTTTGGTTCTTGTAGCGAAAGTGACGAGGTCGGGCTCTATATAATCGGCCGTATTTGAAAGGGGCAGGCCAGTCTTCTTCTCGTCGTAGGCGTATGAAGTTACGAGCGTTCCGTACACCGGAAGGAGCCTTTTCTGGTACCGCTGTTCCCTGCGCACGGGCTTCCAGGCCCCGAGAATAAATTTCTTGGACTCCCTCGTGTCGAAATCGGACATTCTGACACCGTTCTCGATACGGTAAGCAGTATCGGTCCTGCCCGTATAAGAGTCATCGGGATAATCGATGTCGACTTCATAGACAACTTTCTCTTTCTTTGCGGGTGTTCTCGTCCCGCTGGAAACGTACCTGTATTCGGTCAGCCTGCCGGCGCTGGCGCCCTTGACCGGGGGCCCGTTCATGAAGAACAGCCTGTAGTCTTCCGTGCGCAGTTCGCCCGCCGTGTTATGGTCTCCGTAATAGTGCGTTACCTGGTGGAATTTGCCGTCAGCAGAGTCAAAGAAGTTCTCGGTCTGGCTGACCCTTGTATTGTCCTTTGAGAACAGCTGTTCCCGCAGGATCGGGCCGTCGCGCCATAACAGTTCCTTCACCTCGTGGTGTTTGCTGTCGGACCCCGGGTATGTGGACGCCAGCTCCCAGGTCCTTGTCCTGTCGTTGAACCTGACGGTATCCGTGGTTTTGACGTTCTTGCCTGCGGGTGAAAGCGTAGTAAGAGACTCCAGCGGGCCGCCCCTGTACTTTAGCGCCTGCTCGCTCACGTCGCCGCTCGCGTATCTGTAAGTGTTCTTAATGCCGCTATTGCTCATTGAATAGATGGCTATACGGTTGACATCAACGGAGGTTGCGGACACAACAACGCCTTTGGGATAATCCAGTGTTGTGGTTTCGCTGATACCGTTGTAACTTCTTTGGTTGTATTCCGTCCCGGAGGCGTTGAGCCGCGATTTTTTTGATATAAAGAAGCCGTCCGGCCCAGTTTCCGCCGAGTTATTTAATACGCTGCCGTAGAAATCATAATTTTCGGTCCTCGTTGAGCCGGTTTTCGGGAACTCAACTGTCACGACGGCTCCGCCGTCCGCGCCGATCATCAGGGTTTCCCTGCTTTTGATTTCCGAGCCGGCGTTCATGTTAATGGCCGCCGGCGAGTAGGTCGTTCTCGCGATTATCGGACCTCCAACGAATAGGGCGCGTTGGGCCAGGAGTTCTCTGGCGTCGTTGTTGACTCCGGTGAAGGTCAAACCGTCCGTTGAACTGAGGTGCGAGATCTCCTCTTTCGTGTTCTTGTTCCGCGTGGATATGCGTTGCAGATAACCGTTGCGGTGGAGGCCGGTATTCTCTTCGGTCTCGGTGTCGAGCTTGTCTTTGACCGTTATAGCCGTAAAATTCATGCTCCCGTCCCCGCTCTTCCTGAAGCCTAACTCCGTTCTGGATGTCCTTTGCCCTGCGAAGTAACGCTCTTTAACCGTAGGAGAGCCGCTAAACCTGTCGAGATATTCTACGGATGTCTCTCCGTCGGCCTCCAGGGAGCTGTTGTATAAGGCGCCGTCTTTCGCGCGGAGGTTCATTTTCTTAGTCTCGACTAGTATCCCACCCGCGATCTTCTTGACATATTCCCGGGGTGTAAGGTCCGTGTTGAGCGTGACGACCTCTTTTTGCCCGAGAAGCCTGTGCTCGACGGCCTTGAAGAAGTTCCCGGCCCTGTCGTTGAGAGGAACGTTCGCTGCGGTGAGGCCTGTTGTAACCGTTTCGACCCTGCCGTCCGAGAGGGTCTTCGTGAAATTCCCAGCGCCGTAAAAAGGGTTAATAAAACCGCTTTCAGTCCATTCCGCCAGCCCCTTGCTCCTGCCTTCTTTGTCCTCGCGGTATTTGACGGTTGTCACGGTTTTCTTCATGGTGGAATAATCCACGGCTGACATGGAGGTCTTATAGAGCGGATCTTTCTGGCCGGCGTCGAACAAAGAATAAGTTTTCGAGTTCTCCTCGCCGCTGAAAATGTCTACAGTACCCTGAGTGACGGTTTGTTCGGTTATGTCCCTGCGCGTGAATGACTGTTCGAGCGATCCGGGGTTGACCGAGCCGAACGTTGTCACGAGGACAGGCGTGTTCTTATAATTGTAGGTCGTAAGCTCGGATTCCATAGTCCTCAAGTTCGTCCGGCCGGTTTCGCTTGGGCGTCCGTCGGCGTACTCCCGCACGAAGGCTCTCATATAGCTGTTATCGCCGCAGACGGCGGTTTCCGTGTATATCCTGTTCCCCTTGAAATCGAACCGCTCGAGATGCTCGCGGCCGGTTATGACGTTTATTGTCTTCGAGTCCCTCGCCCCGCTCAGGTCAACGCTTGTTTCCGTGCGCTCGGCGCTGTAGCGGCCCTGGCTGCGGGTCTTTGTGCCTATCACGGTGCCGTCCGCGGTCGATACTTTGCCCTCGTAATTGATGACGGACTCGTCGGCGCTCACGTCGCTCCAGTCTTCGCGCAGGCCGGTGATGTTGTTTACCTTTGTTTTTAGTATGCGGTCGTGGTAGCGGGCGTCGTAGACGTAGGTATTATCGAAAACAGGCTCTTTGCCGCGGGTTCCGGTCCGCTCGTTCCAGAGATAGACCGAACTCCGGGCGTTGTCCCTGCCGCCGAATATCTCGACGAGCGGAACACCCTGAGCAGTGGCGAAGAATATCTTTATTACCGGCAGTTCGTCTTCTAACCGCCAGAGGCAGGTTTCTTCTCTGTCGCGCTGGCCCGCTTTCGCGTAGGACTTCGTGTAGGTGCCGTCCTCGTTCTCGCTTCTCAGGAAGACTTCTTCAAACATTTTGTCTTTTTCGGTTTGATCGTAAGTCTCTTCAAATCGAAGTTCCCTGTGGCCGGACAGGAACTTGACGCCCTTAACGTCAATCCATCTCATCGAATCCCCGCACCGCTCTATCCGGTAAGTCTTCTCGCCTGTCATAAGTCCTATGGACTCGCGTTTTATGCCTTCGGCGTTGAAAGCCGTCAGTGCCTGGTCCGTAAAGGCATAAACGCGCGAGCTTGCCGTATAGCCGTTCTCGAGTTTTGTGTAGTCGAAAAGCTCTATCTGAGGCAGGGCGTTGTCGTTGGTTATTTTAAAGAGCTTTAGGCCGTTCTTGTCGATAGCCGTGAGTTCCATTATCCTGCCTTTATCGTCGCGTACCGACTCGGTCTCGAAAACATCTTTCCCGAGGCTTTTGCCGAACTGCCTTAGAGCCGCTCCGGGCAGGCCGGTCTGCCGGACTTTCACCCACCTGACTGACCCGTCATCGTGGTACATCGTTTTAATGGTTGCTTTTTTCATCGTCGCGTAATCCATAGCGGATATCTCGGTCTTAAAGAGCGGCCTGGTGCGAGCGGTATCATCGGCCGCATATGTTGTCGAGCTTTCGGTGCCGGTAAGTATGTCGGACTCGCCGTAGGTCCTGGTGCGGGCTGTGAAGTCCTCGCGGGCGAATTTCTGCTTCATGGTCTTAAAGTCCACCGGGCCCCAGGCGGCTTTCGCGATTATCTTATTATTATGGTTAAAAGTTATAAGCTCGGATTCCTTGGTCCTTAGGTTAGTCATGCCTGTCTCGCCGGGGCGCCCGTCGGCGTATTCCCTAACGAATCCCCTGACGTAGGCGTTATCTCCGTATCTCGAGACTTCCGTGTATATCCTATTGCCCCGAAGGTCGGACCTTTCCAGTTTCTCCCTGCCGGTTATTTCATTTATAAGCCTTGTCTCCCTGGTGCCGCTAAGATCTTCGCTTATTTCCGTCCGCTCAGTGCTGTAGCGGCCCTGGCTGCGGGTCTTTGTGCCTATCACGGTGCCGTCGGGCGTGGTTACGTTCGCTTCGAACCTGATGACTGATTCGTCGGCGCTCACGTCGTTCCAGTCTTCGCGCAGACCTGTGATGTTGTTTATCTTAGTCTTTAGTATGCGGTCGTGGTAGCGGGCGTCGTAGGCGTAAGTATTCTCGAAGACAGGGTCCTTGCCGCGGGTTCCGGCCTGCTCGTTCCAGAGGAAAACCCCGCTCTGGACGTTGTCCCGGCCTCCGAATATCTCAACAAGCGGGACGCCCTGCTCAGTGGCAAAAAATACCTTCTTCACCGGCAGTTCGTCTTCGAGCCGCCAGAAGTACGTCTCCTGCCTGTCCTTTCTGCCGGCTTTTTCGTAGGACTTCGTGTAAGTGCCGTCCTGGTTCTCCGTTCTGACGAACGTTTCTTCGAACATCCGGTCTTTATCGGTCTGCACATAGGTCTCTCCGAACTGGAGCTCCCTGTGGCCCGCCAGAAACTTTACCCCTTTTACGTCTATCCATCTCATCGAATCCCCGCGCCGTTCCATATGGTACTCTTTCTCGCCCACTATGCGCCCTATGGTGGCGGACTTTGCCGATTGGCCGGCTGTGCCCGTGATACCGGTGTCGGTGAATTCATACAGGATAGAGGTAGCGGTATATCCCTTCGCTACCCGCTTGTAATCGAAAACTTCTATTACCGGCAGGGCATTGTCGTTAATGATCTTGAAAAGTTTGAGGCCGCTGCCTGAAAGCGCCGTGAGTTCCATAAGCCTGCCGCTAGCGTCACGCACCGCTTCCGTTTCAAAGACTTCCACGCCCAGTCCCGCGCCGAGTTCTTTTATCCCCTTGCCGGCAAGGCCGGTCTCGCGGATACGGGTCCACTCCACTTGCCCGTCCGGGCGGTACGAGGTGGTGGTCGTGGTTTTCTTCATCGTGGCGTAATCCATCGCCGAGGTCTCAGTTTTATAGAGCGGCCTGATTTTTGCGGTGTCCAGTATAGTGTAGGTAACGGATGTGTCGGCGCCGGAGAGCGGGCTCGATTCACCGAAGGTTCTCGTAAGCTCCGTGGCGTTCTCGCGGACATACTTCTGTTTGAAAGTCTTTCTGTCGACCGGGCCGTAAGAGGTCTTCAAGATGGTTTCGTTTCCTGCGTTGTAAGTTCTAAGCTCTGCCTGGAGGGTCAGAAGGTTGGTCCAGCCGGTTTCGCTCGGGCGTTTGTCGTCATACTCGCGGGTGAAGGTCCTTACGTAGGCGTTATCGCCGTAGCCCGAGGTTTCCGTGTATATCCTGTTGCCCCGCAGATCGAACCTCTGCAGATTTTCTTTTCCCGTTATCAAACTCACGGCCTTGACGTCCCTGGTGCCGCTCAGGTCAACGCTTGTTTCCTCGCGGTTGTAGCTATAGCGGCCCTGGCTCTTTGTTTTTGTACCTATGACGGTGCCGTCGGGCGTCGTGAGCCTGCCGGTGTACCTGCCGGCGGATTCATCGCTCTCGTCGGTCCAGTCCTCGCGCAGGCCGGTGATGTTGTTGACCCTTGTTTTTAGTATGCGCTCGTGGTACAGCGGGTCGAACGTATAAATGTTGTCGTAAACAGGATTTTCGCCGCGGCTTGAGGTTTCATCGTTCCACAGATAGAGTTTACTTGCGGTGTTGTTCGGCCCGCCGAAGTACTCGACTACCGGTACCCCAAACTCGGAATTATGGAATATGGTCCTGACCGGGGTTTCTTCCTCGAGATGCCAGAGGAGGGTCTCTTCCCTGTCCCGGACGCCGGCTTTTAAATAGGACTTCGTGTAAGTGCCGTCCTCGTTGTCGGTCCTGACGAAGGTCTCTTCAAAATATTTGTCGTTCTCCGCGGGTGTGTAGGTTTCGCCGTAGCGGACATCCCTGTGGCCCGGCAGGTACTTGACACCCTTGACGTCCAGCCACCGCATCCAGTTGCCTCGGCGTTCTATCCTGTAGAATTTATCCCCGGTTATCCGCCCTATCGCCTCGGCCTTCATCGAGCCGGGCTCGCCCATTATCCAGGAACTTAGCTCCGCGTTGCTGCACCGGAACTCGTAAACCTTGGAATGGGTGTTCTCGCCCCGGGTATTCGCGTAATCGAAAAGCTCTATGCTCGGCATTACGTTGTTGTTGGTTATCGCGAACTGCCTCAGGCCCTCTGGCGAGGTCGCGATAAGCTGCAGTATCCTGCCTTTACTGTCGCGGATGGCCTCAACCTCATAGACATCCTTCCCGATACTCGCGCCGAATTCTTTTACCGCAGCGCAAAGCTTGTCGGTAACACGGTAGGTGTAGTCCGTCAGGCCTTTGCCTGGGCCGAGCTCACCGAGCACCGACTTGACGACGCTGTCCCAGACGTCTTTCTTGTCCGCTTTCGGAGAACGCTCAATGGCCTCATAGTACCTCGCCAGCAGCTGCCTGGCGTAGCAATTCAGCTTTATATCAAGGAAGCCGTTGAGGAACTCCTGCTTGAGCTCTGCGCGCGAGCCTTCGGCGGAGGGCCCCATCGAATAGCGTTTCTGCTCGACGAACTGCTCGAACATGCTCTTGAACTCATCCGTGCCTTCAGCCGGCGGCTGGAGCTCCGCCCGCAGTTCGGGCCTGCTTTCAAAAGCCTGCCTTAGCTCGGTCCTCGCCGCCAGCAGCTGGCTTACGTCTCCGTCTGTGTAGCCGGCGGAATTGAGCGCGGCGAAAGACTTGAGGTCCGCCGTGTCGATGTCGCCCTGGCCGTTAAGGCGGCCGCGGTATTTTTCGAGTTGTGGTTTCAATGCCTGGGCCTGGGTTTGCGTTATGGCGAACTGGCTGAGGCTTTGATATTCGGCCAGGTACTCACCTTTGTCCTGCAGCGATGACTTCAGGGTCGCTATTATTTCGTTCCTGCGGCTGGCATCGGCGATGTCTTTCGCGGCGGCTATTATAGATCTTACGTATTGTTTCTTGTTGACGGTCTCTTTCGTGGTTTTCTGCTCAGCCTGCGCCTGCGCGGCGTTGAAATAGAGCGGGTTGCCGTTTATCGTTTGCGCGAGAGCGAGCAGGTTCTTTTCGACGCTCTGCATGCGAGGGTCGGAACTGCCGAACTTAAATCCCTCGGGAATGCCCAGGAGTTCCCGCATAAGGTTGTCTTCGCTTAGCAGCTGCGCCTTTCTAGCGGCATCCTGGTATTCGCGGCTGCCCTTGTCGAGTTGGGAGCTCGGGTTCATCGCACTTAAGATCTTGTTCGTCTGGGAGAGCGGGCTCTTGCCCGGTATGCCTTTGTGCTCGTCACGCGTCAAGCGCAATATTGCGGAGAAGCCGAAAGTGTTCCCGGTGGAGGCGTCCCTTGGGTTCAAGCTCATCTGCATGGAGAGGTCGCCGTGCTTTGAAACCTCGCGGTCGTACTCAGCGATCGAGCTTACGGTGTGGTTCTTCGCGTCGCCCGCCAGTGAGAAAAAGAAGTTGTTGCCAGGTGTAAAGAAGACCTCCGCGGTGTTCGAGAGAGGTTTATATTTCACGCCGAAATTGTTGAAGACCGCGCCCGTCCAGACTTCCCCCGGAGCCCGGCCGGCGGCTCTCCCGCCAAGGTCGGCGCCCACGTTAACCGCCTTGAGCATCTCGGAGGCGGCGGGCATGTAGAGCACGTAATTGAACCTGGTCCGGTGGTCCTCGTCGAGATATGAGAAACTGAGGTCGCCTTTAGACAGGCCCACACCGGCGAGCTTACTGTTGGACACGTTTATGTAATATTCGCGCTGGACCGCGGATTTGCCGGGTTGGAGCCGCGAGGCGACAAGGTTCTGGACGCCGGCGGTCACGTCTCCCCAGCCTTCGTAGAACTTCCTGTAATATTTAATGTTGTCGTTGGCGAGCTCGGTACCTCCGGGAGTGCTTCTCATGGCCATGCTTGCCGTTATATCGTACACCCTGGTCACAAGGCCGTAGTTGCCCTGGTAGGACTGCGCTCCGCCCGGGGTTACGGCCCAGTCGGCCCACGGCGCCATGACGATGTTCTCGGTCAAACGGACCGCCTGGCTGACGGAAAGGGCGTATCTTGAGTTGGTTCCCAAGGCGTTGAAAGCGCCGAAGTTGACGTCTGTCCCGGTGTTAGCGTCGGTGTAGCGAAGAGTCATTTTCGGCAATACCTGCTGGCTGCTTTCTCCTGTTGGCTTGCCGTTGACGGAGTATCTCTCGTTCTCGGACGAGTAAACGTCGGCGCTGTACAAGAGCCTGTTGTTCATGAAACTTCCCCGGGTTCCAAGGGTGGCCGTGTTGAAGGAGCTCCCCGGCTGCTGCTGCTGGTTGAACGAGACCGACGGTATAAAATACCCATTGCCGGCGGGGTCGGCCTGCATCGAAAGGGTGGTCGACTTATGGCCCGACATAAGGTTGTTCGTGCTGTCCCAGTGAAGGGTGCTGTTCTTCGCGATAAGGTCGGTGTTCGTGTAATTTACGATCCCGGGCGCTGAGACGCCGCCGCTTCTGTTAAGGCTGCCGTCGGGCGTAACCGCCGAGTCAGCCGGCAGGAAATCCCGGTTCCGGGCGGCGGCGCCGGTCCCGCCAACGGCTGAATTCGCCGTTTTAGCCGCGAGGCCCGCGCTGAAATCAACTGCCTGCAGCGTTTCAGATACGCCGGGCATGTAGACCGGCAGGTTAAGGCTCAGCGGATTTGCGGTATTGGTGTAAGAGAAAATAACGTCGCCTTTTTCGAGGCCAACGCCCGCGAGGGTAATGTTGCTGCCGGGCTCCTTGGCGTTCGGCGCCGGCTTGTTGGTTTTTGCCAACAGCGCGTCTCTGGCCACGATTTTTTCTTTGATCGTGCGCTCTACCTGCTCAAGCTTTGTGCCCATCTCTCTGCGGACTTTGTCGCTGCCTCCGGGATGGAAAATCTTTGTGACGGCGGGTACGCCGAGCGACATCACGTCCCTCACTATCGCGGAAACGTAGCTCGCAGGGTTCAAGCCCGCGGGAAGGACTATCTCTTTGCCGCGGCTTATCTTTCCTGAGGCCGCGGCGGGTTTGAGTATGTTATCCCTTATATGCTCGTAATAGGTTATCTCGCTGTTAAGGGTCTCGACGTTGGACGAGTCCGTTGGAGTTTCGGTCGTCCGCGCGAGGGAGTCGAAGAGGCCGGCCGGTTCTTCCCCTTTCGAAAAGGCAAGGTCCAAGTTAACGCTGTTCATGCCGGTACTGCCCGCGTCCACGATGCGTTTAAGTTCGTTCTTGGCGAGAGCGATATTAAGCTGATAGTCAGGGTCGGTTTTATCAGCGCCGTAAGCCTGGCGCAGGCTCCTTACGGCGAGAAGAATATCGGCTTTAAGCAGTTCGGCTCCGAGTTTCTGCTTTTGGGCCTCGATCTCTTTGTTGAGCTCCGCGCTGTACTGGGCCAGGGTCCTGTCGGCGTTGCCTTTGATAATGAAGGTGACCGTTTGCGCGCCCGACGGCAGGTCGAGAGTAAGCTTTACCTGGAGGCCCGAACCGGCCTTCGTTATCTCGGAAGTTACTATTCTGCTTGCGAGCTCGTCCCTGCGGCTCTCAAGCGTGTGTTTTAGCGTTTCTTCCACAAAGCCGGAGATGCTCGCCGCCTCATCTTCGGGTTTGGCCGCTTCCGTTACATTTATCTCTAGTTTCTGCGCGGTGTTTTCGGTTACCTCAGGGTCGTGAACGTAATCGCGCATGACCTGCCGCTGTTTAAGCGCTTGGTCGTAGAGCAAACGCAGGGCCTCTCTGGACTGAACTTCATCGGGAGCAAGCTTTTCGATCTCCGATATTATCGTGTTTACTTCGTTATAATAGCGTATGAGGTCAAGCTTATTCTCTTTGAGCACCAGTTCTTTTATCTCTCTGGTGAACTCCGCGATATTCCTGTTCTCCCTGCTTTCCCTGTTGTAGAGGTCAACGTCAACCGAGGCGCCGACTGTCGCTCTGACTCCTTTCTGCCCGACCGTAAGGCTGGGCCCGAAGGAAACGCTCGTGACGGGCAGCCTCGAAAGCCCGCCGGGCTTTTTGGAGACGGGCTCCATATCTTTGTTGTATTTAACGTGATGTTTCTCGAATATTTTCTTTATCGCGCTGTCGATATCTTCGCGCTTCGCGCTGTCCGGCATTACGGAGAACTCGTCTTTAAGCTCGGCCATGATATTCCGGCTTACTCCGGCGTTCGTGTTCGTCAGGCTCAAAGACGCCTGAATTCTTGAAAGTTCGTACTCCCTGAAGTTCCACGACTGCAGGCTGCCGCGCAGGCTGTCCATGCGCGACGCGAGCTCATAACCGAACCTCTTCTGGAAATTCTGGGGAGTTTCGTTGTCGCCGACCGTCATATTCCTCAATACCCCGGCTCCCGCCGCGCCCTTGAACGCGACCTGTACCAGCCGCGCCTGGCCGTTCGCGCCGGCCTTGGCGTCTTCTCCAAGGAAATCGAAGCGGGACGCAGGCCCGCCGTCGAAAACGGGGCGGCCGTCCTGGCTCTTGACCGTGGGCAGGAAATCTTTATGGTTGTAGGCCGACATGCCGGTATCAGGTTGGGCGCTTCGCGCGCTTTCCAGGCCCTGTATGCTTGTCGTAAACCACAGCGAACGGTCGGCGTCAGTTTTGAACTTATCTTTTTGAACCGCGTAATCAGAGGCGAGCGCGTCGACGCTTTGCCTGTCCATCGTCGCTAGAACCGGCAGAAGGCTTTCCGGAAGGCCCGGGAACAGGGAGCGCATTCCGTTCAAGACCTGCCTGACGGCGTCGCTGGCCGCCGTCTGCTGCCGGTCGAGGGCCTTGGCGGCCCTTAAAGCGTCGAATATATTGGCTGTCCTTACGGTTTGTGTTTGTCCGTTGGTGCCTGTCTTTTGATACCCTTTGGAGTTGATATGCAGAACGCTCGGAAGGTTTGCGAACGCGAAACAAGCATCCCCAACGTAGGGAATGTTATAACTGGCCTGGCTGACATCCCTGACGAGCCCCCCGAACGCTCCCAGCATTCCGCCGTAACCGCCCTGGTCGGCCGAGAGAGCGAACCTGCCCAGCAGGTCGTTGGGCCCGTAGAGGCGCAATCCGTCTGCCGCGACAGGATGGCCCGGGTTCGCGCCTTCTATCAGCTGTCCCAGCTGTTCAAAGATATGTATGTCGACTTTATGGAAAAGAGAAAGAAAGCGGGAAAGAATGGTATCGAATAGCCCCATCTGCATCAGCACGCAGGCTATTTCGGTGTTGACGAACCACATGCTGAACCAGCCGGACGGCAGCCTTTTCCAGAAAAGCGAATTGCCGAAGACTTCCCTGCGGGCCTCGAGCCTGGCTTGTTTTATGGTTTTATCGATAGCTGTTTCGGTGATGGCTGGCGGTAAAAGGGGATCGGGGGGACCCAGGAGAGTTTTGATCTGTTCTCGCTGTACGTCGCTTGCCCTTATAAGCTTGTTGTAGTTGAACCATTTCGCGCCGTCGTGCGCCATCAGGGCGTTGAGTATTCCCGCAGATTCCGAAGTCAAACTCCCCCTGGCTCTCTGCGCTTCAAGATAGGCGATAATCGATGCCCCGTTCCAGGACCATGGAACGAAGTTGCCGCCGCTGTCCGTAAAGCCTGCGACCTTGCGGAGTTTCCCGGCCTCTATGTCCTGCTGTGTCACTTTTGAGGCCGGAATATAGGTTACCTTAGCTTCTTTTCCCTCTTTGACAAGTTCCTGGTATTGTTCTTCAAGAGGAATGCCGAACAATTCTTTATCGAGCAGGCTGTTCCTGCTTACGCGCGTGGCCCGCCAGAAGCTTCTGATAAAAACGGTTATGAGCGGGCTCAGTATCGCCTGTAAGGCAAACCCTTTGTAGAGAGTGCTGAGTATGGTAACCGCCTGCATTTTTGCGGCGAGCCCGGGTATGATGCCGAGGATATTCAGCCCCAATACAGGCACCCCGAAACCGAGCGACAGAAGATAGAGCCCGGCGAGGACGGCGGGTATCATTATCATCCGGAACATGTGCCAGCCGCGAGCGCCGATGAACCCTTCATTCTGCCCTTTTGTCGGGGCCCATCTGATGGCAGCATATATGTAGATGACCGCGAGCGCTGGAAGCCACAGAAGAGGGTTCGCGGCGACGAGAGCTAGAAGATTGCCCGTGATAAGCGTAGTAACGACAAAAAGGGCTGCTCTTTCTTTCAGGAACCTGAAGTGCGCGGAGATGAGCGTTGCTTCGGCCAGGGGCCTCAGGGCTCCCGCTATCTGTCTGCAGAAGAGCTGAATTCTTCCGGAGAAGTGCGAGCCCAGCCGTTCTTGTTCGCGGACTTGATCCACCACAAGCCTCGGGATCTCCTGCCTGGGAATGTAGACTTCCCGGTTCCTGCCGAACCAGTGATAGCGCAGTGCGCTGCCGAGATGTCTTAAATAGAATCCGCGGAAAAGGTGAAGCGCGAACCTGCCGGACACCATGTACAGGATAGCGGCGCGCGAAGAGGTTATATCGAGCTTTCCGTTCGTAACCAGCTCGTTCTTTATACTTTTCCAGATATCGCCGAAGTGCAGTTTCTCGACTTCTTCGCCGTAAGTCTTGTCGGTATAGTACGACTGGTTCATCGCTTCCAGTTTCTGGTAAACGAGCCACCAGTTAGTTCCGCCCTTCCCGGCGTCTAGGAACTTATCCGCGTCGCCGCCCTGAGTAAGCAAAGAAGCTCTGACCGAATCTTGCCCGCCGTATTTTTCAAAGACGCGGGCTTTCATCATCTCGTTACCCGCTTTATTGTTGAGCAGGCGCGTGCACCAGCGGAAGAAGGAATCCCTGAGTTCCTCCATACCCGCGTCCGAGCCGTTCGCGGTTAGAATCTTTATCACCGCATAGCCGAGTGCCGCGACTGGAATAAAGAAAGAAAATGCGGGGGCAAAAGACAGGAGAAGAAGGAATATTCCGCCATAAGCAAGAACGGAGATTCCCATTATCCAATTGTTGACTTTGTGGGCGGTCAAGACCTTGACCCCGGCATAGAGGCCGAAAGAGGCGGTGAGGATAAAGAATGCCAGCAAAGAAACGAAGAGGCCGGCAAGCGAAAGGCCCACCGTCAGCAGCGAAAGCCCTATCCAGGCTTCTTTTGGAACGCCGCGCAAAGATCCTTCCGGGCCCGTGCGTGCGGGCTGTGTTTCACCCGCGCCAGCCGCTGAGGGTAGCGCCTCGGCTTTAACGGTTGCATTTTCTGTGCCGTTTGATCTGCTCCGGAATCTGTATAGTCTTTCATTTTGAGCGCCCTGCCTGATTTGCGCGCGTATCCGGCGTGTTACCAGGTAAACAATGCCCGCCGCGCCCGCGGCAATGAGCCCGATAATCCCCGCGTTTAAAGAATGCGCGGACTGCCGGGTAGCGGCGATGCCGCTGCTCGCCTGCGCCAGTAATGGGGATAAATAAAGTATGCTCAGCGCCAGCATCCTGCCGAAATTCCTGCGCCTCGCGCCCCTTTTTTCCACGCCGGGGTTATTGAGATCTATAGTATAGGTTTTCCCGCGTATGAACACGGAATAGATGCCCGGTTCGCCGGCAGCAGACAGGTTAAACCCTCCTTCGATCTTGTTCGTTTTCATCCAGCCGTTCATTTCTTCCCTAATTTCCTCCATCGTGAGCTTCTCTTCCTGCGCCCTCCTCGCCCACGCCCCTATAACGATATCTATGGTATCCCCTGGCATACCGACATCCAGCAGGACCGGCCCGAACGCGGAATTTATGAACCGGTTAACGTCGAGCGTGCCGCCGAGCAGCTCCCGGTAAACTGAATTGTCGTACTCGGTAGTTACGGCGGGCATTACCGTAATATTAGAAATGCCTTCCCGGTCAAAAAACTGGGTAACGTCCGCGTGAAAGCCTCCGGTAACCATGACGACTATGTTTTTATACCGCGCGAACTTATCCGTGCTATCCGGCCTAAGCTGAGGCCGTGGAGCCTGGGAAAAGGCGCCGGATCCGGTTATACCGGCTTTTACGGCGTTAAAAAATATGACGTTTCGTTCGCCGTTGGTATCGTAGAACGCGAATAGTTCGTTCTCGCGCGAAGAAAGATATGACTGAACATCGTCCAGGTCAGGGTCATCGACATATTTCTTCAGGAGAGCCTTGAACCTGGAATTATTTTGTTTGAAGAACGAGTACTCCTGGGAAGTTATCTTCAGGGAATAAAAATTATCGAGGTACTCGTTCATTTCTGACAGGAACAGTATTTCTCTGTCCAGCAGCGTTCCGGCGTGTTTTTCCAGGGCTCGCCTCACGAATATTTTTTCTTCATAGGTCAAAGAAACCGGGTTGATAGAATTAGTGAGCCGCACGTATTCCAGGAATTTTTCCAGGTTAGGGTACGCGCCCATGGATGGAGTATAGAGCCGCGACAGCTCTGAAAGCGCGAAATAATATTCGTCGGAACTTCCCTTGTTCTTCGACGCCTCCATAAGCTTCCTGTATATAGCGAACGGCACGTAATTCTTTATTTCCTGCAGGTAACCTTCGTGTTCCAAGGCCAGCTTCTCGTAATTTATGGTTTCATTGATCTGGCGCAGCCTGAGGTATTTTTCGAGGTGAGGATAATTGCGGAACGTTATGCCGCTTTCCGAGCTCAGGCGTTCGAGCTCGTTATAATAGGCTTCGGCATCGCCTGTTTTGCTGTTCCTAATGTGCTTTTCGTAACGCCTTATTCTTCTGGAAAGATATTTCACTTCCAGCCCGCGCACCCACGCGTGTATTTTCTGGACCCGCTCCCTGTACTGCTCCTGGCCCGCGAATATGGAGTTGATCCTGGCCATATTGGCGGTATAGACATCCCATTTCTCAAGACCGAATAGAGCGTCCTTTTTCCGGACAATGGAATAATACTCGGCTCCAGCGATGAGGCCGCTGCCTAGCAGGCCGTCGAGCACGTCTTTCTTGATCCCGTCGCGCGGCAGGGAGGAAAGAAGGCCGGTATCGACCCGCCCCTGCGGAGCGCCTTCGGTGTATATCGCTGAGACTCCGTAGTGCCGGTCGAAATAGTCGATAATATTATAAATATTCTTCTGCACCTCGGGGTTGCAATGGAGGTCCTGCACATAAACGACAAGTGTTTCCCCCGGATACAGCCGGGAATCGGTGATTTTACCGCATTCGACGGGCAGGGGAGAGCTCTCCATCATCTGAGAGAAGCGGGCTACGGCGCCATGATTTTCGGCGAGGATCTCCACGCCTTTTAACGGCTCGCAGAGGATGAAGGAAAAACAAAACGCGCTTATCGTTATGAGCGCTATAAAAGTGTTCAACTTTCGTTTGATCATATATTTTGTGCCCGAGTTCACTTATCAGCGCCCGGGGCTGTCTTATTTGCCAGCAGCCGGCCGCCGCGGAATAATATTATGCTTTCGCCCTACTGACCGTTCTGATAAGGGCGAACACTTCAGGAACGCGTTTTCTGCGGCGCCTTGAGAAGTGGCCGGTTCTCTTCAGGTATTTCCCTAAGATCGCCAGGATCTTGCAATACATAACCGACGCCATTAAACTGTTGATCATAAGCTTTCTCCTTGCTGTTTCTGTATATAAATATACCCAAAACAGGTTAAGCACATATAAAGGATATATTAATATTCCGTTAACTTTATTTTTCGGGAATTATTCACCAAAAATTAACAAAATATTAATACTCGATTAACTAACAAACTGTATGATGTAGCCATAGAAATAAAATAATGCAGCAAAAAAGGAGCCGCTTATGTCAAATTCCGTTCTGGCCGAAAGACAGTGTTTACCGAAGTTCCCCGACATATTCAGCGCCGGGGCCATCCTCACGAAACCTTACAGGCTGGCTCTCAATATTTTTCATACCAAGATCCGCCTATGCCTGCACAAGGGCAGGTATACGGTCAAGACGGTTTCGGAACCCGCCGAGCTGGAAAAAGTGCTCCAGCTCCGCCGCGAGGTGTTTTTCGGACAGAGAGCGGGTAAAAGCCCGTACCTGAGCATAGATATAGACCGCTTCGACCTTTCGTGCGACCACATAATGGTAGCGGAGAGGGCTACGGGTAAGATCGTGGGGACTTACAGGTTGAACTCCTCGCTTTTCACGAAATCGTTCTATTCGGCCAAAGAGTTCGATATGGATAACGTCCTAAAACTGGCCGGAACGAAACTCGAGCTCGGCAGGGCGTGCATTCACAAGGATTTCCGGAACGGTATGATAATCGCGCTGCTTTGGAGAGGTATCAGGGAATATATGAAAATGACCGGAACAAAATACTTATTCGGGTGTTCGAGCGTTGACACTACGGATCAGGCAGAGATCGGCCGCCTGCATAAATATTTTTCGTTCGGCCACTACAGTCCGGACAGCTTTAGAGTATATCCCAGGGATAAATACGCGGTCGTGGACAAAAGCCTGATGCGCGGGCACGTTCTTTCGGGCAGCGGAGAGATCGATCTCGTTCATAATTATTCAGTGCAAAACGGCTACAAGAAGGACTCCGTCAAAGTTGCACCGGGCGATGATCCCGCGGAAACGGGCCGGGATACTACCGGCGAAACTGCCGCGCCGGAGAATAACCAGGCTAAGGGCCGCGTCGCCCTGCCTCCCCTTCTCCATTTTTACCTGAAAGCAGGGGCGGTTATTTGCGGCGAGCCGGCGCTGGACAAGCATTTCGGCTGCGCGGATTTCTTTACTCTTCTCGACGTGGACTGCATGAACAAATCTATGGAAAGGAGGTTCGCTTAAATGCGTATACTGAAGCTGCTCTTCTCAGGCATATTTATCGCGGCATATTTACTCGCGGCGCTTATCGGAACCCTGACTATCGTGAACAAACGCGCCCTGCGTTCATTCCTCATTCGTTCGACCTCTTTTTTCAGCAATATGCTTTTGACCGTGCTTGGGATAACGGTCGTGACCCTGCACTCTCCCTTGTGGGAAAAGGATAAGCCTTATCTTATCGTATCGAATCACCTGTCGTATCTCGATATATTGGCCATAGCTTCTGTAACACCGTCCGTTTTTGTATCTTCTATGGAAGGGAGGGCGGCTGCATTTCTGGGACTTCTCGCGGGCTGCGGCGGAACGCTTTTTGTCGAGCGCAGGAATAAGGCCAACCTGAAAAGGGAGATCGCGGAGATTACCGGCACGCTGAAGGAAGGGTTGAACGTCGTGATCTTTCCTGAGGGTACTTCGTCGAATGGCGAGAGGGTGCTGCCTTTTAAGAGATCATTGATGGAGACGGCTTTTCTGTCCAAAAGCGACGTTTTGCCCGTCTGCCTTACTTATTCTTACGATGAAGAAAAATTATCCGGGCCGGCCAAGGACTCCGTTTACTGGTACGGCGATATGACGTTCTTTCCCCACTTCTTCAACCTGCTCAAAAAAACAGAACTCATCGTTACCTTCCGGATCATGGAGCCGTTAAGGACCGGGGAGTATGCTTCGAGAAGTGCCCTCGCGGGCGCCGCCTATCAGTCGATCTCCGCCTCTTACGACTGGCAAAAACCCTGTACGCGCAGGGATAGCATGAGCGACCCCATGGACCTTTCGTTCCAAAGCTAAGCCCTGTAGTTAACACCCGCCTTGATCCGCCTGTTAAACAACTTAACATAGCTCAGGCACGAATGAAAGACCCGGCGGGAGTTTGTAATCAACTGCGATATTTGGGGTTAGATAAGACCTTGCGGGCTAGAGTTTGAGCTTGCCGAAAGCCCAGGTGCCGACAAGGATGAGCACGACGTCGAAACCGAGGACGGCCGAGACGTCGTAGGCGAGCGGCATCGAGGAAGCTCCCAGAATGATATGCCTGAGGCCGTCGACGGCGTAAGTGGCGGGATCGATATGGGTAAGGACCTTCATCCAGCCGGCAAGCTTATCGAGCGGATAAAGCGCTCCGGATAGAAGGAACAGCGGGTAAATGACGAAACTGGAAATGATGCCGAAACCCTCGAGACTTTCCATAAAAGAGCCTATTATCAGCCCCATGCTAACGAGCCCCGCGGCGAGCATGAACAGGAGGATCATACTGAGCACTATGCTCTTGGCGGTAAAGGGCACGCCCAGGAAGATGCCTATGAAGAGCAGTATGTAGGCCTGCAGTAGAGCGTCGGTCATACCCCCTACCATTTTACCGACAAATATCGTGCTTCTAGAGGGAGGCGCTATAAGCACCTCTTTTAAAAAATCGATCTTCTTGTCCCAGACGATGTAGGCCCCGTTGAAGAGCGAACTGAAGATGACCGTCATAGCCAGGAAGCCAGGGAAAATGAAATGCTTGTAATTGCCCGGGACGGTGCTGATCGTGCCGACCCCGCCCCCGAAAATAAAATACCAGAAGAGAGGCAGGAAGAGAGCGGAGGCTACCCTGCTCTTTTCCCTCAGGAAAACCTTGAAGTCCCGGTACCACAAAGCGTAAATGGCTTTTAAATTCTTCTTAATGTTCATTTGTTCGAGCTCGCCCGGCTCATATCGCGCACGTACTCCACCGTGTCGCCTTCTTCCTCGCGCATCTGTTTGCCGGTGTAATGCAGGAAGACGTCGTTGAGATCCGGAGAATGAACTTCGACCAGGTCTATGTCCCCGGCGATGCACAACAGTTCCTGGAGGTTCCTGCCGGCGTTCTCCACGGAAAGCCGGTAGGCGCCGTCCACGTTCTTGATCTCTTTGACAAACGGCAGTTTCCCGAGTTTGTCAAGGTTAAGGGTACCCTTTAAAAGCACTATATCCCCTCCGAGCTCGCGGATGAGTTCCTGCGGGGAACCCAGCGCGACTATGCTGCCGTGATCGATGATCGCGATGCGGTCGCAGAGCTTCTGCGCCTCTTCCATGTAATGGGTCGTTAGCACCACTGTCATGTTCGTCCTTACCGCGAGCGATTTTATATAGGTCCAGATGTGGTCCCTCGTCTGGGGGTCAAGCCCGAGGGTCGGCTCGTCGAGAAAAAATATCTGCGGCTCGTGCAGGAGGCCCCGGGCTATCTCCATCCGCCTTCTCATTCCGCCGGAAAAAGTTTTTACTATGTCGTGCTTGCGTTTTTCGAGGTCGACCAGGGCCAGGACCTTGTCTATTTTTGCGTTGATGGAGCCGAGCGGGACGTTGTAGAGGAGGGCGTGAAGCTTCAGGTTGTCGTAGGCGGTCAGCACCGAGTCGGAACTAGGGTCCTGGAATACCATCCCGATGGATTCCCGCACGCTGGAAGGCTGCGTGAGAACGTCAAAACCGTTTATCACCGCGCTGCCGGAGGTAGGTTTGAGCAGGGACGAGAGCATCATCAGTGTCGTGGTTTTACCCGCGCCGTTGGGGCCCAGCAATCCGAATATCTCGCCCTTGTTAACGCTTAGATTGAGGCCGTTGACCGCAGTCAGGTTACCGTATTTTTTGGTTAGGTCGGTTGTTTTGATGGTTTCCATATAGAGTTATCCGCGCGGCTTCTTCATCCAGTCGTGCACGTGCATTTCAGCGGCGCCGGACTTTATTACTTCGATTATTTTTTCCGCGACGAATTCCGCGCTGTCTGCCGGCGGCCGGCCCTGGCCGTCGTCTTCGGCGTCCGGTACTGCCGCGCAGTCCGCGCGTTTGAGCGTGTTTTGCTCGAAATCGGTCAGCGTGATGTACGGGTAAACGACGCTGAGGGCTATCCCGTCCGCGGCGAGCTCTTCCCGGGCGGTCAGGGTGAGTCCGTTCAAAGCCCTTTTGGTGGAGGCGTAGGCTTCCATACCCTGAAGGTGCATCAGCGACAGGCCTGAGCTGATGTTCACTATCGCTCCGCCTCCCTGTTTTCTCATCGAGGGGATAACCGACTGCATCGCTACCAGCGGCCCCACCAGGTTAAGCTCAAGAAGACTGCGGAATTTTCCCGCATCTATGAATTCCACTGGGCAGTCGTAGCCCTGCCCGGCGTTGTTAACTAGTATATCTATTCTTCCATAATGCGCGAGAACTTTTTCGATCATTTTCCGGACGGCTTTTTCGTCCGTCATGTCTACCGGGACCGCCAGTGAACCGGGCAGTTCCTTCGACAACGAGTTAAGCTTGCTCTCAGTGCGGGCGGCCAGGGCGACCTTAGCGCCCGCCCGTGCGAGCAGTTTCGCGGCCTCGGCCCCTATACCGTAGGACGCTCCGGTTACTACGGCTACCTTATCTTTGAAATCCATTGGTTAAACCCCTTCCCTGCGGCGTTGATGACCGATTATACAAATTTATTACCCCGTTTACAAAACACGGCCCGCGATCGCCCCCTATCGTAGAGCGGCCCGGGCTAACCTCCCGCGGACCGGACGTAAAAAGTGTCTCAGCCAAAAGATAACAATAAATTCACCGCGGTGGAATGGGTGCTTTCTCCCGTTCGCTGTCTTTTTTCGCCACCTTCAATGCCCGGGTTCCTGCTTCAACACAAGGTCTTTTGGAGGGTTCGCGCCGCTGTAGATTATTTTACCGTCTTTGCCTATGATGACCGTGGTCGGCAGCCTTATCAGGCCGAATTTTTTTGCTATCTTCCTGTTCTTATCCTTGAGCACCGGAAAGGGGTATTTGAACTTTGCGATGAAACGTTGCGCCTCGCGCTCATTTTCCCCCACGTTGACGCCTATGAAAACGGCTTTATCCGCGCCGGGGCTTTCCATAAGCGCCTTTAACTCGGGTATCTCCTCTTCGCAGGCCGAGCACCAGGAGGCCCAGAAATTAAGGACGACGGTCTTTTTCCCGATCAGCCTGCCCACATCGAGTTTTTTCCCGTCCATCCGTTCAAGGATGAATTTCGGGGCTTCAACGGAAAAGCCGCTGCCCCGCAACAACAATAGAAGAGCAATGACTGTCAGTAAATATTTTATTTTCATTTATATCACGTAAACCGCTTCCCCCGCGACAGGCGCGCGCCCGTATCCATATGCCTTTAGGCCGGGTTCGGCGTGCCCATCCATATTACACTTTACAACCTCGCCGCCCGTCTTTATTATTATTCCTCTCACGTCAGCCTTTTTTAAAAGGAATGCCGCACCGTCATCTACGCCCAGGGCTATGACCGACGTGGCATAAGCGTTGGCAAGCGTTGCGTTCGGACAGAGGACGGTAACGCTCGAGATATCGTCGCGGATGCGGGATGTGCGGGCGTCCATTATGTGATGGTAGCGTTTTCCGGCATAAGTCACGCAGCGCTCGTAGTCCCCGGAGGTCACGACCGCGCCGTTCGATATCAATAGGACACCGCAGGCAGTTTCATCATTGCGGAAGGGATTTTTTATGCCGATCCGCCAGGGCCTGGGAGCGCCCGCGCCGGAACTGGCTCGTATGTCTCCGGCCCCGTTGACGAAGAAATTGTTCACCCCGAGGCGCTTGAGTATCCCGTAAGCCCTGTCTACGCCGTAAGATTTACCGATGGAACCGAGCCCGACGCGCATCCCCTTCCGGGGAAGGAATATTTCGCAGCGCTCGGGGTCAACTTCTATTTTGCGGTAATCCACCAGGGCCGCGGCCTTTTCAACGGCTCCGGTTTCGGGCGGCACACCTGTTTTGAAGGCTTCGCGCCAGAGCATTCCTACCGACGCGTAACTTATGTCAAAAGCACCGTTCGTCTCCCGCGACACTTTCCGGCTCAGTTCCACCAGAGAAACTATTTCCCGCGGCACTTTTACCGGTTTTATACCCGCGAGTTTGTTTATCTCGTTGAACGGGCTCGGGCGGAAATCGCTAAGCAGCTCCTCGACGCGAACTATCTCGGCGAACGCGAGACCCAGGGCCGCGAGGAGCATTTCGTTCGTCTGCCGCGGGCCGTCCGGGTAAGCCTGAATACTGAAGGTCGAGCCCATGCACCTGCGCGTTACAGTTACGGGTTGCACTAAAACTCCCCCCCGAAGCTTAACTGATAGATCGCCGCGTTCAGGTCGTTGGAGCGCCTGTAATAAATTATGCCGAAGCCCAGTTCTATATCGCTAAGGAAGCCTTTAAGATCCAACCGGTAAGTTCCTTGCAGCCCCGCCTCCGAGGCGAAAAACCCCTGAAGATCCGAATCGGACGTCATATAAACAAGCTTAGAAGTAAAACTGTCCCTGTAATATGCCGCCCCATTCTGAACGTAGTAGCGGTAGAACAGGTGAATAACGCCCGCATCGGCTTCGCCGAAACCCAAGGCGAGGGAAGGCTCAAAAGTATGGGCCCTTAACTGCCAATCGTCGGAATAGTAGCGGTAATCAAAATGAAGGGCAAGGGAACCGCTAAGGCCGTGGACCAGGCGCAGCGTTGAGGTTATTTTATTTCTTTCATCCGGCAGAACTTCCGAAACCCGGATTCCGGCGAGATCTACCGTGTTGCGGTCTCCGGAAAGATACCCGGTTTGACGGGTAAAGCCAGCGCCCAGGAGCGCTATATCGCCGGGCCCCAGTATCTGCGTGGCGGAGATCACGCAGGAATCCGTTATTTTAGGCGTCCAGCCCAGAAAGTGCAATGTGTTGAGATCGAAAGGCATTGCCTTGTCGTCGAAATGGATGAAGCCGGCCGCAAGAGTGAAATTATCTTCCGCGAAAGATTTTAGAAGATTTATTCCGCCGTGGACGGACCTGTAGTCCTCTTCGTCCGAAGAACCCAGGGAAGGAATTATAATACACGTTCCCATCCTGTGTGAAAGGCTCAGGTCAAAAGCTTTCCGCTGCTCCCATTTACGCGCGATCTGCATCGCCGCGGGTTTGTCCTCCTCGTTGTCTTTCCCGGCACGGCCCGATGTGCCCGCACCGCCGGAAGCCCCCGTTTTCGTGTCGAAAATAGCGTCGGATGCGCTCGAGAAGGTGTCTACGAGGAAAGTGCCGCTCAGCACGGTCTTGTAATTTATGTCGTAATCCATAAAGAGGACCGGTTCGTAGACTATGAGGGCCTGGTCGCCGCTCCCGTCGTAAACCTGTTTGCCTCCGGACCCGTCCTGGTTGAAAATGTTGTAGAGCAGGTTATATTTAAGCCTGGCCTGGCTGGTTCCCTCCAAACAGACAAGCAGCGCCGCGGCGACGAGATATTTTTTAATTACAGCCACAGCCGCCCCCGGCGCTCTGTCCCGTGCCGCCTGAAGCGCCCTCTCTTATGGAATGAAATTCTTCCAGCGCGCCGCGACGTGCCGGCTCAGGCTCAAACTGCATTTTTCTGGTAGAGAGATTTTTCCTGTCTATCTGGTGAACCACCGCGCAGCAGGACAGCATCGCCGAAAGGGAGAACGCCAGCAGCAGCAATGAAACCCGTATCATAGAGACCTTCTTTTTATCGGATATTATATATCTGTTTTATCGAGCGGGATTTGAACCGGGGAGATGCTTGAAGACGTAACTCAGCGCGAAGGTGTCCGGGGCCTACGGGCATATTTTATTCCGTTCGCTCGTATCCCTGATGATCGCCTGATAGAATTCGCTCCACTCTATCACGTAGTGCTGCATGCTCACTTCTACCGGGAATGTGCTCCCGTCCTTGCGCCGGTGAACCGTCTTGAATAACTGATTCCCCTTTTTTGCGATCACTTCCAGTTCGCTGTAAAGCGCGGGAAGAGTCTCGGGCGTATGCAGGTCCTTGAGGTTCATCTGCAGGAACTCGTTCGAAGGGTATTGATAACTCGTTATCGCTTTGTCGTTGGCTTCCACGATGCGCAGGTCGTTGTTTAAAATGATGATGATATCGTTAGCGTACTTTATGATGTAATCGTATTTTCTGGTCAGGACCTTGTGTTCCACCTGCCTTCTGTAAACGCTGGCGAGCTGCCTGTACCAGATGAAACCCAGCCACGCCCCGATACCGACCACGACGATAACGGAAAACAAGATAATGTATGCGGCCCTCGCTATTACCGGCGCGCGCGCTTCATCTCTGTCTATCTTTGCGATGAGTATCCAGGACGAATCGGGGACGTTCCTTATCGCCGCGAGAACGGGGATATCACGGTAGTCGATCCCCTCGGCTATGCCGGTTACGCCTTTCTCGACAAGGGCCGAGAGATATCCTCCCTTGCCCGAGTGGACCGAGGCGGTGAGCGCGCTGTCCTTGAGGAATTTCAATTCGTTCAGATAAAGCAGGCCTCCGTCTTCTTTCCTGACCATGTACGTTTCGCAGGTCTTGCTGGACCCGGGGCTTACCTGCATGAACGGGTATAGGAATTTATACGGGTTGATCTTAAGCACTATCAACCCGAAAGCTTTTGTTCCTTTTTTCACGTTTACTTCGAAGACCGGAACGTAGATGTCGAGGTCTATCGAATGATTGAATTCGTTCCTGTAGATATCGGAGAATATTATTTTCTTCTCTTCGAGCGCTCTCTTCGCCTCACTTTTCTCGTATGCGCCCAGGGGGACGTTCTCGCCTCCGCTGCACCCGAACGCTATCTCCTTAAGGGACGGGTCGTAGAGGTATATACCCTCGTATTCCGGATTTACATGTATGTCTTTAGTCCATTTGCAGAACATCTCCTGGCGCAATATCATGTCGCCGGTTTGAAGGAGTATGTTTATTTTTTCGGCGTCGATATAGAAAGGGGCCAGGCTGAAAGCGCTGGCTAGACGCTCCTGCCGCCAGTTGGTTATCTGACTCACTTTCAGTTCAGCTATTATGGAGAGGTCGTTCTCTCTCTCATTAACGATTATTTTTTTCACGCTGCGGAAATAGAAATAGCCGGCCGAGATAACCACTATCAGGAGCAGTAGATAAACGGATGAAAGCCTCTTGATCATTTTAATGAGGTTAGGATTTTTTGTCAGGAATTCCAGCACGGTGCTTTTCGGCATACAGGCCCTTGTTAACACAGATTTATCTGGTATTATTTTAGCTTTTATTTTTCATATGCACAACCCCAAATACTGAACCCGGGAACGCCCCATTTTCAAGGGGCGATCCCGGGTTACATTCCCTGAAAGTATCGCCTAGATGTCCCATAGTTGTCTGACGGAATTTTACCGGCTCTGACATAAGTTAAAGCTGTCCTTGCATACTCCCGCGGCCTTCCTGACGGTATTGTTCACTGTCAGCGCTTTGTCCGGCATTCACCTCTTTTCCCGTTTACCGCTGCCCGCCGTATTCAGGGAGTTTTTTTTCTTTCCCATCCAGTTCCAGTCTATTGTTTCCCGACCGGACTGAGAGCTTTCATCTTCCCAAACCTCCGTCCTCCAGCTGAATACGTTATGCAGGATCTCCTGGGCCCTTTTCAGGCTCTCGATCTGGTTCTCAAAATAAATCCCTTTATCCATAACAACCTCCTGCTGTCCTCTCGAGAAATGCCTCGCGCGGCCATACCGGACAGGTCTTGGGTTCCATTGATGACAGGATAGCTGTTTCCGGCCCGCGATACAATTGTGTTAATCCACCTTATCCTGACCTATATCTACTCCTTGGATCGAGCGTAGATATAACGGTTTAACCATCTTTAACCCCCGCTCCTCGGGGTCGGCCCTTTTCAGTTTTCCGAATACGCCGAGGAGTACGGTGGGATCAGGGGCCTGGAGGATCACAACATCCTTACGGCTCAATGCCGGCTTGGTTAAAGCTTTTCGGGCTCGCTTTTCCCTCTACTTTTTTCTTCAGCAACTTCAGAATGCTGCTCTCAAGCGGGATGCCCCTGCATTACCTGGCGAGCTCGATAGCGATACTTCTGTCGTTGACGGCGCTGTACGGATTGGCTACGATCCTGGCGTTAAAAAGAATGTTGTGATCGCCTCCGAATTTATATTTAATTTTTAAAGATATTCTATTCTCCGGTATTGACTCCAGCAAACGAATAAGGTACTATAAAATTAAGATCAAGGCTCTATTTTTTGCCGCTATTTTGTATTAGCAGGCGGGAAAGATTTACAAAAAGGAGGTGAAATCAAATGACTAAATTGTTAAGTTTCATCGCCGCTGTCGTGTGCGCGTTCGCTTTTACAGGCACCGTAATAGCGGACGACGCCGCGCCGGCTGCCGCACCAGCAGCTCCGGCAGCCCAAATGGCGCCGGCCAAACAGACGAAAACATCCATTCGCACCGGAGAAGTCGTTTCTGTTGACGTGGCCGCCAACCAACTGGTGGTAAAGAGCTCCGAAGCAAAACAAGAAAGCGTCACTTTTAACGTCACCCCTAAAACAAATATAAAAAAAGCGGGGAAAGTGATCGCTCTTTCTGATATAGTTTCCGGAGACAAGGTAATAGTAGCTTACAAACACAAAGATAATAACAGAATTGCTACTGCTATCAAAGTGAAAGCACCCAAAGCAGCGCCTGCAGCGACACCCGCTCAGTAACGGATCGACAAATAAAAAAACCCCCTGTTTACTACAGAGGGTTTTTTTATTTGCGTATTCAAACCGCCGGGTTAAACAAAAGACTGTAATATCGTAATTAAACTATTTGCCGGCCTGCGATATCGCATAAGTTCACTTTCGTAGCGGCTTCACATTATAACCTTGCACGGGCAGTCAAGCCGTGAGAAAATGTTATTTTAATGATTCTGCCGCGCGGCTCTTTGCGGGAAAACAAGAATACAGGCGAGGATGAATACAAATAGAACTATCGATGCCAAGTAACGGCTTAGCGCCAAACCTCCGGCATTTACAGGCTTGTCAAGAAAATCGCCGATCACCGCTCCCAGAGGCCGGGTAAGAATGAATGCCGCCCAGAAAAGTATGGTGCGGGATATTCTTGTCAGGAAATACGCCAGGACAACAAGCGCCAGAAGAGCGCTAAACACCACAGCGCCTCCGGTGTAGCCAAGCCCGGCCGTATCGGCTGTCCAATCGCCCAGCGCGGTGCCCAGCGTCTGGGAAAACATTATCGTAATCCAATAGAACATCTCGGCCTTTGGAGAACTAACCGTATCGATCGACACGGAACCGAGGGCGCGGTACCAGATGTACAGCGACCCCATAAGAGCCGTGAACAGGATCAGGGTTCCGCCTATATACCCGATACCCAAAGAACGGTCGGCATAATCGGCCAGCGTCGTTCCCACGGTTGTCGTGGCTATGATCGTCGCCCAGTACAAAAATGGACTGAACCGCTTCGCCGAGATCTGGAGTATGACCGCTATAATAAAAAACACCGCGAAGATACCCGTGCCGGCTAGATAACCCAAATTCATCGACATCGACACAGAATCCCCGCCTGTTTCCCCAAGCGTTGTGGCAAAGATCTTCATGGCCCAAAAGATCAGTGTCACCGCCGGGACCTTGCTTAGATATTCTATTCCTTCAGCATCCATTTCGCCCCTCTATAGATCGATCCTAAAAACTAGATTCAGCATCGTTATAACAACCGGCCCCTGCTTTATTTACCTACAACGAGTATCGCGAAAGTACCCTTGATCGGGATCGGGCGCGGTTTTGGATTTTCCTTGGTCGGTTCAGGCGCGGGCGAGAACTCCGCCGTGGGCAAATAGACGGTGTGAGTGGCGGGGTCCAGCGCCATCGTACGCGCGCCGCGCTGTGTTGGAACGGTCTCGGCGACCGTATAGGTCCCGGCCGACTCCTGCGCGACGGTAAGAGTGCCTTCGCCGTTGGAACTGAACGCCAGTCCCGTCGCAGGGTCAAAACCATTGCCGTCAACCCCAGCGCCTATCGGTATAGTGGCTATCACCCTGCCGGCATCTGTATCAAGCACGGTAATCATCTTATTATGACAGCCTGAAAAAACCCGGTGTTGCCTGGCGTCTAGGCCTATGCCGGATGGTTCTTCTCCAGGATTGAGCGGGAATCGCTTTGTCACGAGATATTTCCGGCTGTCAAGTTCGACGACCTCGTTTTTATCTTCGATATTCACGTATATTTTCCCCGCACCGTCTGCAGCCGCGAACTCCGGCTTACCGCCGAGCGCGATCGTGCTCACGACAACCCCGGAATCAGCTTCAAATACCGTGGCGTCGTTTCCGCGGCCGTTGAAGGTAAATACTTTTTTTGAGGCGGGATCGTAGAGTATGACATCCGGATTGGCCCCGGTGTTCACCGTGCCAAGGATTTTTAGCGTCGTCATATCAAAAATTACCACCGTATTAGTTTTTCCGCAGCTGATGAACCCTCTGTTCAATTCTGGCGCCAAGGCGATAGCGTGCACCCCCGGGGTATCGGGAATATCGCCTGCGACAGTGCCGGAGTCGATATCCACTATCATCACGTGAGTCCCCCGGGAAACATACAGGCGCCGGGCCGCGCTGTCAACGGTCAGGCAGTCCCACCCGCCCTCTCCTCCGAGCTGGAGCTTTTTTATGACGTGATACCCCGGGCCGGCAGCAAAGCCGGTCCCGCAAACTAGGCTCGCAAACAGTGAGATCGCAACCAAAATAGTTTTTTTCATAATGTTTGATCCTCCGTTAAGGAACTTTGATCTCTGGTGCCGTCCTATCTCAGGCTCAACAACCTGTTCTGGGCGCGGCTTACCAGGTCTTTTTGCATCGGGTAATAATTTATGATCCGCCAATTGGTATTGCGCGCCTTCCTTACCGCGTGCCTCTGCTCGAATATCCTCGCCATATTGAACAGAGCGATGGCCTGTTCCCGCCTGTTGGACGTAGTTTTTATCCGCCTCTGGAAATATTCCAGTTTCTTCTCATTTGCTAAAGCGAACACTTCCGGCGGCTGTTCTATCACCGCTTCATCTTCGTTTACCACTGCCGGAGGGGCGGCTGAACCGCGGCATATGGGAATAACATTTATTTTGCAAAGATTTCTTTGGTTATGCGCCTATCGAAAAACCGCGCATTGAAAGAGAAGAGTGTTGAAAACCCTCATAGAAATAGTTTAGCTTTTCTCCCTTTTTCCTTAGGGCGCAGACGTAGAGCAGAGGAAGGTAATGCTCGTTGGTCGGTACCGCGTAGTCGGCGTTCGGGTTATTCTCCGCATAGTTGATAAGCAGGCCGTCATCCCCGGAATCAAGCGCGTTTTTAACATACCTGTCAAATTCCACAGCCCAGGGGGTAACTTTTTTCGAGAACTGGTCCGGCCCTATCATCGAAAGATTGTGCACTATGTTGCCGCTCCCGAGTATGAGCACTCCCTCCTGCCTCAAGTCGGCAAGCTTTTTAGCCATTTCGTAGTGCCCGGCTTCGGGCCTTTCGGCATCCAGGCTTAGCTGGATCACCGGGATATCGCTTTCGGGATACATATGTTTCAGTACCGACCAGGCTCCGTGATCTATACCCCACTCGGTGTCCAACCCCGCTTTAAAAACACTTAAAAGTTTTAACATTTCTTTCGCGAGGGTGGGAGACCCTTCCGGGCTGTATATGACTTCATACAGCTCGCGGGGAAAGCCATAAAAATCGTAAATCTGAACGGGCTTCGCAGAACCTGTAAGGAAAATACCGTCGGTCATCCAGTGGGCTGACACGCATAGCACGGCTTTGGGCCTTGGAATAGTTTTCGCGAAAGCCCCCAGCGCCCGGGTGAACTCGTTGTCCTGTACCGCGTTCATCGGAGAACCGTGCCCAACAAAAACCACCGGCATAAGTTCCTGCATTGTTATTTTACCTCAACCGCAACGTTTTCCGAATGATCCCTCTGCCCTGCGCGGGAGAATGTTTAAATACCGTTAAATGCTTTGTCTATTAATTCTTTCTGAGGCGGCTGGGTAAAGAGGCTTACCAAGGGGACCACGATGAACGGCGCTATCATAGCTATCGATGAAGCGATAGGCGAATTCGCCGGGCCGAGCTTGTAAAAGAGGACGATCGCCAGGGTAACACCCGTTACAATGCCCGCATTAGCGCCGGCGCGAGTGACCCGCTTCCAGAATAACCCGTAGATATACGGGGCGAGGAAAGCTCCCGCTATCACTCCCCAGGAAAGGGACATGAGGGTGATTATGATGCCTATGTCGTACTTGGCGAGAAAATACGAGAGCGCCGCGAAAACACCGCTCAGGAACCTCATCATGGAAAGAGAATTCTCTTTAGAGATCGCAGGGTTGATGTGGCCTTTGTACATGTCTATCGCGACGCTCGACGCGGATATGAGTATCAGCGACGAAAGGGTCGACATCGAAGCGGACAGCACGAGCAGCAGTATCACCGCCATGAAGCCGTGCGGCAGCTGCGCCGTAAGCAGGGTCGGGATAAACCTGTCGAACAGCGGTTTGCCGTTGGCCATAACGGGAGGCGCGTCGTAGAACACGTGAGTCATGGCGCCGGTGAAGTAGGCCGAGAAAGTAATAATGAGAGCGAAGAACATCGTTACCAGGGCCACCTTATTTATCATCCCCTCTTCCTTGATGGAATAGAACTTCTGGACGAGCTGGGGCATCCCCCAGGTGCCGAACGAGGTCATGAATATCAGGGAACCGAGCAATAAAAGGCTCGGCTGTTTGTCAGGCGGGACGTGCACGGGGTATTTGATCATAATGGTGTGCACCGCGGAAGAGAGCCCGCCCGCCTTGCCCACGAGTATGCAGACAAGCGCTATGGCGCCAGCGAGTTCGATGAATCCCTTGATGAGATCGGTCATCGTGATGGCGAAATACCCGCCCATCATAACATAGATGCCCGTGATCGCGACCATTATGATGAGGGCGGTATCGTAAGAGATGTTGAAGTTCGCTTCGAAGAGGTAGCTCAAGCCCTTGAAGACCGAAGAAGAATAGGGTATAAGGAAGAAAAATATCAGCGCGGAGGTGACAAGCTTCATGTATTTTGCCTGGTATCTCTCGTGCAGGAATTCCGGCATCGTCATGGCGTCGAGGTTTTGCGTCATGCGGCGGGTGCGCCTCGCGAGCACGAGCCACGCCAGCAGCGAACCCACCAGGGCGTTGCCTACTGCGATCCAGAGGCAGTTGAGGCCGTAGCCCCAACCGAGCTTGCCCGCGAACCCTATGAACACGACCGCGGAAAAATAGGAAGTGCCGAAAGCGAGCGCCGAGATCCACGGGCCGATGCTGCGCCCGCCGAGAAAGTAATCGTTGAGCGTCACTGTTTTTTTCATTCCCCAGATGCCTACGCCTATCATTAACACCAGAAAAAGCGACAGCAGGACGATAGCGAACATGCGGCCTCCCTTTTTATATATTACGCCAGATAATTTTACACTTTTTCTACGGCCAAAGCAACAAACTTACAAGGGCTGTAAACCGCCGGCGATGAGTATCAAGTGCGAGAGATGTTCTCCACCGCTTTAATAGCGTCGGCGGCTGAACTCGTTATTCCCCCCGTGTAACCGGAGCCCTCGCCAATGGGATAAAGGCCTTTTATGTTTTCGGATTCATATTTTTCATCGCGTTTTATTCGCACCGGGCACGAGGTCCTGGTTTCGGCGCCCAGGAGAATAGCGTGTTCCGAGACAAAGAGCGGGTAGTCTTTTTTCCAGCCGTTGAACGCCGCTGACAGCGATTCGCTCACGAATTTTGGGAATAACTCACCCAGCCTGGCGGATGCCGTTCCCATCTTGAACGAATTGTCATTGAGGGTTCCGGATACCCGCCCTGTCAAAAAATCCGTTAAATTCTGCGCCGGAGCTTTCCAGTTCCCTCCCGCGGCGGCAAAAGCTTTCTTCTCTATCGCCCTCTGGAACTCTATCCCGGCGAGAGGGCCGCCCGGCCCGTAATCATCGGTATGGCAGGTCACGATGATAGCGGCATTCGAGAACGCCGACGACCTGCCCGAGTAGCTCATACCGTTTACGACCATCATGCCGCTCTCGGATGACGCGTTTATCACCTCGCCCCCCGGGCACATGCAAAATGTATAAACTCCTCTGCCTGTTTTCCGGTCGGTATAAGTAAAGGAATATTTGGCGGCTTCCGTACCGGACCCGGCCTTGGCCCCTTTGCCATTCCTGATCAGGTTAATTATGCCCGCGGGATGTTCTATTCTAACTCCGACAGAGATGGCTCTCCTCTCAAGAACTGCTCCCTTAAGGCTCAACAGTTCGAACGTATCGCGGGCGGAATGCCCGACGGCGAGGCAGATCATAGAAGCGAGGCACTCCCTTTCCCCGTTTATCACCGCGCCCGCGACTCTGCCTTTTGATATTAGCAGATCGGTCATTTTAGACCCGTAGCTGATCTCGCCGCCCCTGTCGAGTATGTATCGCCTTATATTGGCAACTATCCCGCATAAAACGTCCGTTCCCAGATGGGGCTTGCGGGAGCGCACTATGTCTTCCGGGGCGCCGAACTTGACGAACGTCTCGAGGACCCGGCTCACGTATTTATTATTTTCCGGCCTGGAAAACAGCTTCCCGTCAGAATAGGAGCCGGCTCCGCCCTCGCCGAACTGGATGTTCGACTCCGGGTTCAGTACCCTCTCATTTATGAATCTCTGAACGTCAACTGAGCGTTCCTCTATTTTCCTGCCTCTTTCGAATATCAAAGGCGTTATTCCGCGCTCGATGAATTCAAGGGCAGCGAACATTCCGGCGGGGCCGAAACCGATTATGACGGGCTTTTCTTTCATTCTGTTCAATTTATTTCCCTGTAAAATATTTTCTAATGCCTATTATACTAATTATCTTATTAACATAACAAAACCCCCGGATCATACCGTGAAGTACGATCCCGGGGCGCGCGAGCCGCATTTTTGCTTTCGCTCGGACTGTAACATCAAAAAAATCAGCCCGGGCGAACTCCTTTGGAGAAGTTATCCTGGGCCAAAGTCTCGGCGCGGCAAGTATCTAGAGAAATTATTATCGGGTTTAAACCAGTTGAAAAGCGGCCCGCTGACGGCGCGGCCGGCCGGTCATTTCAGTTTTTCGTGAACTATGGGCATCAGCTTGCTGATCCTGATACCCTGCGGGCATTTTTTTTCGCAGCGCCCGCATCCGGTGCAGGCTCCGGCCCGCTCGGTTTCATCGTAGAACCTTTCGTAGATGAAACGGGAGGCGGACATATCGTTGTATATTACGCCGTTGTTATAAAGTTCAAGGACACCGGGTATATTCACGCCCGAGGGGCAGGGCAGGCAGTAACCGCATTTCGTGCACGGGACGGCGGCGCGTTTCAATAACGAAGAACGAACGCGCCCGATAAGTCCCAAGTCTTTTTTTGTAAGCGGGCTCTCGCTGAGCGCTTCCGCCGACCGCAGGTTTTCCTCGAGTTGGGCCCTGCTGTTCATCCCGCTGAGCAAGGAAGAGACCCCGGTTTGGTTCCACACCCATTGAAGCGCCAGCTGAGCCGGAGTACGCTTGCCGGCGTATTTATCGAATATCTTCCGCACTTCGGCCGGAGGCTTGGCAAGCCTGCCCCCGAGCAGGGGCTCCATCACGATCACCGCGAGACCTTTGGAAGCCGCGTATTTCAGGCCTCGCGTGCCCGCTTGGTTTTCCGTGTCCATATAATTGTACTGTATCTGGCAAAAATCCCAACGGCGGTAGCCGTCAACGATCGGTTTGAACGCCGCGGGCCTGTCGTGGAATGAAAAACCGAGGCTGCCGATCTTGCCGTCTTTCAGCGCCTTCTCGGCCTTTTTGAGGAGGCCGAACTTAAGCACCGTGTTATTCCACCGCTCCCTGCCGAGCCCGTGCAGAAGATAAAAATCTATGTGGTCCGTCCGCAGTTTTTTCAACTGCTCTTCGAGGAATTTATCAAAATCTCCGGCCTTGGCGATAAGCCAAAGAGGTGATTTGGTAGCGAGCTTCACCCTGCAGCGGTATCCGCCTGCGAGCGCTTTACCGGTGACGATCTCGCTTTTCCCGTTGTGGTAGGGATAGGCGGTGTCGATATAGTTCACGCCTCGGTCTACGGCTGAACGGATCAGCCTGATGGAGGCTTTTTCATCTACGTCGCCGCTCATGGGTTTGTTGCCCCTCGTGGGCAAACGCATGCAGCCAAACCCCAGAACTGATATCTGATAATCAAGCTTACCGAACTTTCTGTATTTCACGAATTTACCTCTTGAAAGTATCCGGGAATATATTATCTATCGGGAGTAATGTGTCAATCGGTATTACCGGCCCGTTAACTATACCTGTTGATCCGACGCAGTAAGGGCCGGGAATGAACTGATCTACGCCGTTAGCGGTGTTCTTCCCAGTGGCCCCTCTCGCCGCCGCCCCTCCATCCTCTGCCATGCCACCACCTGTAACAGCCTGAACAGCCGAAAACGCTCACGATCAACGCAAAGATAAAAAGTTTTTTCATTGTTATCTCCCAAAAAAAACATTCCCCGCATTAAGCGGGATCCCATTCGCTTCGCAGCCGGTTCTTCTTTATAGGCCAGCCTACTGTCTGCGCGAAAAGCACCTTTTGCCCTGGCCGCAAATTTAATTTTGCCGCAAGGACTGACTTACGGCAGTTATGGAACCAGGCGGCCATTCCTTGCGAGGCGGCGAACAGAGCGGCGTTCCCGGCTATCATACCTGTATCTACGTAATAATATGCTTTTTGTATTTCCAGGTCTTTCAAACCCGGTTCCTGATATCCCGCCTTTCCGAATTTATCTATATCCGCGACGTAAATCAGGCGTACCGGAGCGTTCGCTCCTGCATTGCCCTGTCCGCAGCCTGTGGCTAGCGGACGCAGGTCGCCGGCCGCGACCGGGGTAAGACGGTGCGGAGCCGCCTCGTAGAGATAAATCCCTTCCTCCAAAGCGACATAGAGATCGATCTCCTGCGAGTTACTGGCCGAGGCGGCGGTTCTGCCCGCGACTCCAAACGGCCCTTTTTTCCGGTTTACTCCGAATGCCGCCCAGAGAAGGCCGGACAATACCTGCGGAGAAAGCTTCCTGCTGCTGATGGAACGAACCGTCTTTCTTTGGCGCAGGGCCGCTAAAACCGTTTTACCGCCGCTGAGTTTAGGGCCTGGAAGGTCTATCCGCTGAAGGCCGCCGATGACTGAAGACAGTTTTTTATCTAATTTGCTGCGGTTCATTCGATACCCATTGGTCTGATGCCGGTGTATTCCCGTTTAAAATTGTATAAGTATATTTGCTCAAAATCAAGGTTCGGAGCGCGGGCCCCGGGGGCCGGCCGTTTATCATTATATTTATGCTACAAGTTAGGGACCAATATCCGGATCGCCGAAGGTATGACCTTGAGAAGCGCGGGCATTTTATCCAGTATCTCGCCGTCGCATTGAACCACCTGTTTGCGGTTCGACGAAACACTGATCTCTTTACCCTGCCAGTGCTGAACCAATTCTATATCGTGGGGCCTTTCCCGTTTGATCAGCGTGATCAGGATGTGCCGGAAGAGATTGAAATTAACTTTGCGCACGATGACCACGTCCAGCAACCCGTCGCTGACGTCTATATCTTTGTCCAGAGAGGTTAAGGTAAACCCGAGATTACCGGCGTTGGCGACGATGCATGTCACGCCTTGAACGTCGAATTCATTACTGTCGATCTTAAGATGGTAACTGGCGAGCTTGATGCGTTTTAAAGCCGAGACCGCCGAAAATAAATAGGCGAGGATGCCGAACTTATTTTTGGCTTTGCGGTCGGCTCCCTTGACCAGATCGGCTCCGAAACCCATGCTCAGGCCCACTATGAAATAATGGTCGTCATACTGCCCCACGTCTACGGCCCTGAATTTCAAGGGGGTCCGGCTGACAAGAGCGCAGGCTTCTTTTAGATCACTCGGTATGCCGAGTTCATTGGCCAGGACGTTGGTTGAACCGCCCGGCAGAATGATCAGGGGAATGTCCGATCCGATGAGGCCGCTGGACACTTCCATCACCGCGCCGTCACCGCCGTACACGGCTACCGCGTCTACGCCAGCCTTGACGGCAGCCTTGGCGTACTCCAGCCCATCGCCCGCTTTGTGAGTGACCAGCGCTTCCCAGGCGATGCCCGCTTCTTTCATCGAAATATTGATGGTGGGCAGCATTGATTCGTCTTTCCCGGAAGCGGGATTAATTATGATGTGTATATTTTTTATTTTCTTTTCCATGGCTACTGCCTTTTCCGCCAATATTTTTCAAAAGCTTTGATCTGCATGTGGATATACCACCGTCTCGGGTCAGCCACCTTGCGGGCGCTGGTCAGGAGATCGATGGCTTGTTCGCTCGTGTGTCCCATAGCGACGAGTATTGCCGCAGCCATGGCGATGCTCCTGCGCCTGCCTTCCATGCAAAAAACCAGCACCTTGCCTTTTTCTTTAATGACCGGGAGGGCTGCCTCCACGCCCAGGAGCAGTTTTTTTACCGGGATGGGAGTAAAAAATGTATCGTAAGTTTTGATCCACAAGGTTTTAAAAGGCGGAACCGTATAGATATGATCGGGCGGGATCTGCCCGATCATCGAAATTATGAGGTTAAAATTGAGGATCTTCAATTCTTCGGCGTGCTCCTGCCCGACCTTGGAACCCACGTATAAATAATCGGTTACTCTGGATATATCTATCATACAGTTCGGCCTTCCTGTTTCAATAAAGAATGTACGGCTGTGCGCTGAGCTTCTCTTAACTTTATACTGCAGGGACTTTATTTTTCATCAGTAAGCTGTAAAACACTTCACTGGCCTGTTTAAGATCAAAAGGTTTGGGTAGAGACCCCGAAAAGCCATAATCGGCATAATTAGCCATAATAGGATCCGCGGAATACCCGCTGGACACAACGGCTTTAACTTTCGGGTTTATTCTCTTTAATTCTGCCAGAACTCCCTGCCCCCCTCTGCCGCCGGGTATGGTAAGGTCTAAAACAACGGCGTCAAAGGCGTCCGCGTTACCCCAGGTTTGGCAGTAACGCGTTACGGCTCCCTTGCTTTCGTTAAAGGCTTCAGCGGTGTACCCGAGCTTAGTAAGTATCCTCGTCCCGACCACTCTGACTATCTCCTCGTCGTCTAAAATGAGTATTCGTCCCAAACCTTTTTTCATATCCGGGCCGCGTTCGATCGATTCCGGCACGTACCTGCCCTGAAATGCCGGCAGATAAATGCTAAAGGATGTGCCCTTCCCGACCCTGGATTCGACGCCGATATAGCCCCCGTGATTTTTGATAATGGAATAACTGGATGCGAGCCCGAGCCCGCTGCCGGTTTGTTTTGTGGTAAAATACGGGTCAAATATGTTTTTTAAATAAATTTCGGGTATCCCGATACCGTTGTCCCTGATGGTTATTATTATGTACGGCCCAGCTTTTAACGCTCCGGCGTTCTTTTCGGGTAAGCTCGTGTTTTGCGCTGAAATAACGATCTCCCCGCCGGACGGCATCGCCTGCTCCGAATTGATCACCATGTTGCTTATGACCTGCCCTATCTGGCCCGGGTCGATATCCGCCGGCATAAGGTCCCGCGCCATAATGAATTTGCACTTTGTTCTCGAACCGCGCGCTGCGAAAACCGCCGCGTCCTTCAACAGGTAATGGAGCTCCATCGGTTTCTTTTGAGGGGCTCCGCCTTTCGAAAAAGTCAGCAGCTGCTGGGTAAGATTTTTTGTCCTGAACGCGGCTTTCTCGGCGTCGGCGAGTATTTCATAGTTCTTGTCATCCGTCCTCATGTCGCCTAGCGCCAGGGATATATTTCCTATGACACCCGTAATAATGTTATTGAAATCGTGGGCGATGCCTCCCGCGAGAACTCCCAGGGAATCAAGTTTTTGCGCCCTGATCAATTCTACCTCGGCCCGTTTGCGCTCGGTTATGTCAATGACCGTGCTTAACTGGCAGGTTTTGCCTTTAAATTTGATAAAACCGATCGATATCAAGCCGGTCAGTATTTTCCCGTTCTTCGCGCGGAAGCGGCACTCGTAAGCGAAAACCGCTCCTTTATCTTTCAATATGTTAATTAACTGCTGCCTGTCGTTAATGTCGGCGAACAATCCCAGTTCGGCTGAACTAAGGCCTATCACTTCGTCACGCGTGTAACCCATATACTTAAGGAATGTTTCGTTCACGTCCAGCAAAATGCCCTCGTAGGGCATTGATAATATGATCGTGGCGGGGCTTTTTTGGAAGACATTGAGAAATGTTTCTTCCGATTCGCGAAGATCTTTTTCCGCTTTTTTTCGGGCCGTGATGTCTCGTATATTGCACTGGATAACTTTCTTGCGTCCCACCAGATAGACATTACTGACGAATTCAACGCTGCGCGATTGCCCGCCGGATGTTTCCAGAGGCAGATCATCGTACCGGACGTATTCCCTGCTTTGCAATTCCAGGAACTTTTCCCGGTTGGCGAAGGTGTCCTTCAAAAATCCCAGCTCCCAGACCGCCTTTCCCCGCAACTCTTCGAGCGAATAGCCCAGCAGATCGAGCAGGAAAGGATTCGCATCATCTACGACTCCCGTCTCCGCATCAAGTATCAGTATCCCGTCTTTCGCGGTTTCAAAAAGTCTCCGGAACTGGGCTTCCGAGCTGCTGAGCGCCGCGTCCTCTTTCTGGAGTTTCGCGTCAACTCCCTCGAGCTCCGCGACGCGCTTTCTCAGGAGATTAATTTCCCTGCTGAATTCTTCTTCTCTTTTATTTACCATATTTCTCCTGAGATCCCGATCCGGAGAGAGTTCCTGTCGCCTGCGGCTATACCGCTATTTTCTCGTGCACTTTTTCGCCGGACTTTTTGTCTTTGCCGAACAATTCTATGGAATGAACTTTAGGAAAAGGCTTGCTGTTAGAAGCTTCAATGAAGAGTTTTTCCAGGTAGGCCGGTTTCCCGTCTATTACGATCTCCGCCATTACACCCTGCTTATCTCCGGTAACCTCGATCTCCCTCTTTTTAAACGATTTTATCACCAGAAGGTAAGCCCCCTTGCTCTTATCGTACTTGCATTTAAAACCGTAGGCCTTCTTTTCAAAAAAGCCCAGCTTTTCCTTATGCCCGTCTTTGGCCTTCATTATCCAATACGCGATTATGGGTTGTTTCGGGTTTATCTTCCCGTCAGAACCTATATTGACATCGTAATGGAGTTCGTTTATATTCTTATCGCGTTGAATGATAAATAAGGGGCTCGACTGATCGGCATAAAGCCCGGCGGCGGCCGTGAAAAGCAACAGCGTGGCCAATAGTATGTATTTCATTTGAAATCCTCCCCACTATTTACGTAACGGGCCGCGGAAATATCGATCTTATTTTGAACCCGTCAAACCTCAGATTCAGCGTTCATTCTATTTTACCGGCTCCGCCGGCTTGCACGCGGGATTAGTCCCTCTTTATCGCAGGGCGGCGTGAATTAGACGCGGCGCGGCTTGTTATTTTCGCGGCCCCGTTCTTATCCTCCATATCTTTAAAATATTTTCTGGTTTTGGCCGCTATCTGCGGGTCCGTCATTTTTCCTGCCGCCTCGACGCGCGCTATTCTTCCGGAAAGACCGCTTTTCAACATACATTTCTCGAGTTCGCCCTTCGATTCGCCAGGGCCAAAGATCAATATTGATCCCGCCCCGCGAACAAGGGAAATAACTTTTTTATAGAATACGCTCAGGTGTTCTTCGAATCCTCTTTCCTTAATATCATCCGGAGCGGCGTCGCGCCTCCCGTTGGGGTTTCTGTCGTTTTTCCCCGCAGGAGACCGAAAATGTTTATTGACATTCGACTCCAGTATAACCGTGCTCTCTTTTTTCCCCGCGATGCTTACAATTACTGCCCTGGTACGATCGATCCATAAGCCGACATTCATAAACTTCTCCTTTTTTGTTTTTATACGCCTCATACCTTCTTTCTCCCGCCCGGGAGAAGGGACCATCAAAAAAATACTTCAGCTTGGCTGACAAACCGTTAAGTTAAAATCTCCTGCTCACTTTCACGCCCAGCTCGTTCTTCTCAGTAACCGGCTGAACCGTCCAGTCCTTGTACGGTTTGGCTATGGTGTACGCGCTGATAAAGGCGATAGTCGCCCCCCCCAGGACATCTATAGGGTAATGAACATTGGTCCTGACACGGTCATAACCCACGTAGGCCGCCACGAAGTAAGCCGGCAGGCCGTATTTCCACCCGTATCGTTTATAGAGGAATTCGGCGGATACCACCGTGATCGTGGCGTGTCCCGAGGGAAAAGAATGGGGTTCCCCGTTCGGCCTGGTAGTGTCAAGGCTGTATTTCAGGGTGAACGTTATGCCCATGGCCATACCCGCGGACTCGACGAACTGTACCGTCCCGGGTTTATCTTTTTCAACGAGCGTCATTCCAAAAACGAACGCGGGCAGCAGGTAGGCGGAGGCGTTGCTGAAATTATTAAAAGCGTCCCCAAGCTCCGTTACGCTCTGGCTGCGAACATCCGGAACAAAAGAGAAGCTGAAAATTGCCGTGATAAGAATGAACGCAATGAGATCTTTGGCGCGTTCCATCTTGAGTTAACTCCTTATGAGATTTATCCCGGATCACAGATCATCGGGCGCGTCATCACGCCACTCGACGGCCCCGAAGTTAGGCTGGCCGAGGAGGTTATATGTAAATGTCACGGTCCTGACAAATTGGTTGCGGTCAGGCAGATCGACGCTGTAACGCGCGCTGCGGTTCGACAACAGATAACCTATGGAGACGGCGTGATGGCCATAGATCCGAACGGCCAGGGACGAGCTGACGTATTGAATGCGCTCCACGCCCGGGGCGTTAGCGGCTCCGGCACCCGTGATGTAATAATTGCGGCCGGAGACATCGATCATCACCCGCCTGCCCATTATAAGGCGCAGGGAAAGCAGTTCCTGGGGGGTGACCCCGTAATGGAAATCCGCCTCGGAACTGTCTGGAACGATCGTCCCCGCGGCGCCAAATCCGAGGCCCGCCAGAGCGGTTCCCTGGAGAGCCACTCTTTTTGACAACCACCACTGTCCCGTGGTGCCAAACGAACCCGCCGTAGTGGAGAGGCGATATACCTGCGGCGACAGGTTGTCGAAAGTTCCATATAACCCCCAAACACCCCGGTAATTATCGCCTGCCTCGTAGGGCACTCCGAAGAGCAGCCCCCTCATCATCACGCTGGTAAACTCGCCGATATTTTCATTGATCGAATCGACCTCAAAATCGAAATAATCGAAAGGGCGGTTGTAGAGATACGCTGGTTTCCCGGGAAATCCGTAATTAAGCGTAAAATTACCATAGCTTGGAGTGCGGGACAAGATCGAGACACTCCCGGGAACGGTGATGTCGGCATTGTTGACAACGCCCAATTGCAGCCGGGAATAAAGTGCCGGTTGCCGACTTTCCAGGACAGGCCCGTAACGGTCTCCGAAAATATAGCGATTAAGGGCCGTCGGAGGAGAGATCAGTCCCGCGGCGATCCTGCGCCACGCCGCCGGATGCTTTCCGCCCTCTTCAAGCAGCAGGTTGGAGAGGCGGAAGAGTTCTTCTCCGGCAAAACTCCCGGCTACGCCTGTAGCGACCTGATCGTTAATGGAAGGGTCGGTCGTTTCGCCGGCGAGTTCCCAGATCAGGCTGCCGGCGTTGCTGTAGAGCAGGGATTCCCAATAACTCAGGCCCGCCGAGCGCGCGAACCCATAGTAGATCGAACCCGAATACGGGTGCCCTACCTGATTCATCTCAAAACTGTCCTGGTCGACAACCCAGGGCCCCTTATAAATATGATCCCGTATGGAACCGTAGCTCACGCCGTACTCTCCGGGGCCGTAGGCAAGCTGGTCATAACGGTTCAATGTTATGATGAATGCCGGTATCTCAAGAGCGGGAATTATATAGCTCTTGCGGGTCGGGCGTTCTCCCGGCAGTACCCTGTTGGAAGAATTCGGCCCCTGGTTTTCGGGAGTATTTTCCGTGGGTTGGATGACCGTGCTCGGGCTAACTCTGATAAGAGAAGCCGCGGGGCTGCCGGCCGCAAAAAGAAAGAGCAGAGCGGCGCATATTTTTGCGACTCCCGGATATCTCCTCCCAGCGTTAAGAGCAGCGGCCTCGAAACGCCTTCCCGCGAACGACGTCCGTTTATCGTTATTTTTTTTCATACACACAACCCCTCGGGGCTCCATTTATAAATCCACAAGAATTGTATGCGATAATCCTTATGCCGTTAGTCCGGCAATGCGGCCGTCAAGCCGTGCCATCAACAGGGCGCGGCTGCGTCCATATGTATATCGGTCACGGCACCGTCAGACGCGAATATATCGGCGTTCAGCCGGGCCAGCCGCCGCGTATCGATCTTGACATTTTTTCTTATTCCGAGGTTCATTGCGAGATACAAAAGCGGATGCGACAGGTTCCCCGGAAATCTTTTAATTATCGATGAGGCCTTACTATACTCCTTCTTAACCCATATCTCTCCCGCCTGCAGTTCAAACGGGGTCATATTTTGGGGCTGAAAAACGACCGTGGAATGGTCGTAGTATTTCCAGTCGGCGGTCAGAAGACGCCCCTCGCTTTTAAATTGATCGTAGACCCTGGTTCCCGGGTAGGGAGTTAAAATATTAAGCGAGGCCGTCCCTATTTTATTACGGTTGAGAAAATCCAGAGTTTCCGAAAAGATAGCCTTTGTATCACCGTCAAAGCCGAAAACTACCGAGGCGTGGAAATGAATGCCCATTCTCTTGACTTTTCGTACGGCCTCTTCAATCTTCCCGACCTGTTTTATAGATTTCGGCATTCTTTTGAGCTGCGCCTCCGACACGCTTTCGACGCCGAAGAAAAGAGCGACGCACCCGCTTTCCACAGCCAATTCCATAATCTCCGTATCGTGGACAAAGGAGATGGAAGACTGGCCCACCCATTTTATTTTGAAAGGTTTTATGGCCTTAAACAACTCTTTCGCATAGGCCGGATCGCCGATGATGTTATCATCGAGGAATATATAGGTTTTATTGTCGTATTCTTCCAGGGACCGGACTATATTGCTTATCGGAACGTGCCTTATTTTTTTGCCGTAAAGGCCTGACACGCAGCAAAACTCGCAATTGTAAGGGCAGCCGCGCGTTGTCAGGAGCGGAATAACGTTAAAGAGCCGTTTATTTGCGGATAGCTCGTATTTCATCGGCACGAACTGCTCTAAAGACGGCGATGCTTCGTGATATATCTTTTGCAGCCTGCCTTCCTGAATATCTTTTAGCAGCAGCCCCCAAACCGTTTCACACTCTCCCACGACTACGGCGTCGCAGTGCTCAGAGGCTTCTTCGCTGAGCAGCGTGGGGTGAACGCCTCCGAGAACCACTTTTTTACCCCTCTTCCTGAACTCAGCCGAGAGGTGATATGCCCGGGGTGCGTTGGAAGTCATGCAGCTGATGCCTACCAGGTCGCATTCTTCATCAAGGTTGACCGGCGTTGTTTCCTCTTCTATTATCTTAACCTCGTGCTCCGGCGGGGTCAATCCCTCCAACATATGGAGAGCCAGCTGTGGTATCATAAGCCCCTCCGGCGTTTTTGTTTCCGGGTCCGCGCTGGGCGAGATCAATAATATTTTCATATCGTATTTTACTCCCATCCGCTAAGCAACCAGCTCTTTCTCATTCCCGTAAATTAAAGGTCATTCCATTTCTGTTTCGCGCGAATCGCCTTCGGTTTTGAGATCCGCAATTTTTCCATTGATCTTTACGGCCCGACCGGCCTCTTCGTCTAAATGAGTTACGTTAACTGTCCCGAACAGGTAGTCGAACAAAATATCGCTTAAATGTTTCACGGGCATAATATCACCTATTTCCTTAATAATTTCAGGGCCGTCCCGAAGGCATATTTGCACTGAGAACGGGTTCAGGCTAGCTCGTTCCCGTTCGGCATTTCCTCACCCTTCCTGCCGTTCGGCATAAACTGTTGTATCTTTAAAATAACTTCGATCGGATCGAACGGTTTTATAATACAGTCGCTGATGCCGAGGGACATCATAAATTTCCTGTGCTGGGACTGGGTGTAGTGACCGGTCATCGCTATGATGGGTATCGCCGAAGTAGCGGAGAATTGTTTGAGGTCATCCGCGACCTGGAAACCGCTTTTCCCGCGCATCTTCATATCAAGAAAGATTATACCGGGCTGCTTTTCTTCCGCTATTTTTACAATGTGCTCTACATCATTAAGCGTTTCGACCTGCAGGTCCCTCAAAGTAAGTATTTTTTTTAGTTCCTCAGCGAGGGCGGTATCTTCATCTACGATCATTACCATTTGTGTTTTAGGCACGGGACTTTTTTCCGGTAACGCGGCCTTCAGCGTTGTTGCCTCCTTTTCGGCCGCCGGCTGTGGCAGGGGTATTCCACAATGATCGAAAGATGCCAAGACTTTTGTTTCCGTCATATTACCCCTCTTTTTCAATTTTATCGACTGATGAAATTCGTTAGCTCCGCAACTCGTGATCGCCGGGATTATTGCCCGGCCGTGTCCTTTCCCGGAGCGAATTGTTTTGCCTTACAGAATGACCTTGACCGCCTTGTCAAAATGGAATTGCCTGTGCGCGTCACGGATAATATAAAATACCACGAAACTTATTACGGCCGCAAAAAAACACCACACCGATGTCAGGCACCGGACATAGAATAGGGCCGAGACTATAAACGCTGCCCCCATAATGACCCCAAGAATATAGACCCTTTTAACGCTGGTTACAAATAGAGGCCCTATAGTCGCGGTCAGATAAACCAATATTGTAATGCCTCCCGATAAATCCAGGGTAGTGTCCTGATAGACGATGTGCTTTCCGATGATGTGCGCGTGAATATCGGTGAAAACCAATCGATATAGATAGTATAACCCTATGGTGGCGCCAACTATCGTCAGGCCCGACAAGATTCTTTTCTTTTTCTGATTTTCTTCGAGCACTAATACGGAAAGGGGTATCATTATGGGCCAGATGACCTGGGCCATCAACATAAAAATGTGCGTAGAAACTGCGCGCAGTACGGCGTGTCCGGCCTGGCCGATGGTCAGCCACAAAACACCCTCGGTAAATTGTTGAAAGGCGAAAAATACGGGGACACTTGCCAATACGGCCTGGGAAGGCTTGTGAATTTTTCTTAACGTTTCAACACCTATGAAGGTAAGCAGCACCCCGGCGGTAAAACTTGCTCCGGCTGAAAAACACATATTTTCTCCCTTATGAGACGGTTGATTATCTAGATTTCATCTCGGGGCTCTTTGTCCCGAAAACACGGTGATTAGCGGCTGTCTCATCACTTTTTTGATCCTATTAACAAACCATAGAGGCCGGCGCTGGCAGCTACTACTCCGCCTATCAGGAACCATACGGTCTTGTTCGTGGGGGAACCCGTGAAGAAACGCGCGAGATCGGAATCAAAAGAGTTCGAGGCGTTTACGCCGTATATTATAAGGATAATGCCGGCTATCAGAAGCCCCGCTGCTAAACCTTTGTTCATACGGCCTCCAGTATAGTGTCTTATCACGTAATCAGTGGTCAAATTTCAAAGCTATCACATGCCGAGCATGGCGTTAAACCTTGAATACACTTCCTTTTTAAGTTCATCCGCTTTGGGATTTCGCCAGTCGTGCATCCACTCCGATACCAGCGAGAGCACCGTGATGGGCACTACTCCCGCCTGTTCCATACGCTGTACTCCATAATTGTGGGCATCCAACGATGCGTCGCCGGCCGCATCGATAAGCCCATAGACTTCATAGCCTTCCCTTAATGCGTGAATAGCGGTATAGGCGAAACACATACTTGTCCATAACCCGGAGATCACTATTTTCTTGCGGCCGGTATTTTTAACGGCGGCCAGGACACGTTCATCTTCGAAAGCGTCAAAACCCGGCACCTTGCGGGCGAACACTTCCTGACCAGGGAAGAGATCGGTGATCTCTTTAATGAACTCACCGTTGCCTTCCGGGTATATTGAACTCAGGACGACAGGCACCTTAAGTATGCTCGCGGCCTTCGCCGCTGAAACGGCGGCGCTTTTCATAGTGGTTCTATTGCCCGAATCTATCCCTTTGAACATTCCGGGTTGGTAGTCGACCAGCACCAGAACACTGTTATCGACTGTCAATAATTCCAGTTTCTCGTTTTTCATAACAATGTTCTCCTTTTTGCCCTGAGCAGCCTGAGCGGTTGTCGAAACGATAAAAAAACCTAGTAATACAAAAGCGCCAAGCAACAATGATCTTTTTCCTGTCATTTTATGCCTCTCTCCTGGAAAACATACCCTGTTTTCGCCTTTCTCTCATCCTTTCGAACCCTAGACGCAGGCCCTTAATTACATAATATGAATATCTTCTCTTCCGTTCAATAGAGAAGTGGACAAAGGTCATTGACTGGGGGAGCCGAAACAGCTAAAACCCGATAAAAGTTCAATTCTCGTAATACAATACCCTGAACTTGCTCAATTTATGGCGAAATGCATTCCCAGAGTTACGAGAGATTCCTCTTGTTGAAAGAACTGACCGTAATATTCGGGGCCCGTCGTGTATTCAACAAAATAGTAAATTCCCCTACCGTCTTTCGCCTTCAGGCCTGTCTTGACCCCCAACTGGGAATTGAACTGGGTTTTATACTGCGTCCGGTCCCACCATTGGAGATCGTTGGCCCAGTAAGCCTGCGCGTAACTTTTCCCGAAAATATTGAACCTAAACTCGCAGCCGGACTGATAAGCCCGCAGGCCCTGGTCAACCGGGTGGACCTGTAAGTGATAGGTATAACCGCCGTAGAATCGCATACGGGCTGTGGCATCGTAAGATAATATCGAGCGAAAGCTGTTCCAGGAATTGCTGTCGGCTATCTGGCCGGTCTCCCGGATGTAGTCGTCCCCCAGGTGAGAACTGACGTGGTATATCATAAAACGACCGGACCATTTGCCTACACGCACGTCCAGCGGAACGTTAGCATAGAAATCAATGACCTGGAGGTCCCTGTTATCGGTAAAGTTGAAACGCGGAAATATGCCTCCCCCTATATTTAATTGCACCGCGCCGGCGGCATTGGGCAGGGCCCAGCGGTAGATCCCGTAATAGTGCCCGACGGCGACTTCCGCGGCGCTGCCTTCTTTCTTGGGGAAGGCCAGGCGCAGGGCAAAATGCAATTCCCTAGGATCGCCCAGGAGCGGGGCGAACAACTCGTCAGGACGGGGGGCCATTTGCGTTAAGAGCACCGGTTGAACCTCCGCCCCGGCGGTAAGAGCGAGTAAAACCAGAAAAAGACCGGATAAAGCAAGCCTTTTTACACGCAATATATTCTTAAAACGCTTATTAGGCGGAAGCAACGGGAACATTTACTTCTCCTGTGGGATGAAGGTTATTTTAATATTAGTGCCTTTCTCAGCGTTGTTTTGAAGCACTATCTTTCCATTATGAAGCCCCGCCAGTTTTCTGACCAGGGCAAGACCGAGCCCCAGGCCCGGAACCTGGCCGGTATAATATTTCTCTACCTGGTAAAATCCTTCAAATATCTTTTCCTTTTCTTCCGGAGGAATACCCGGCCCGTTATCCGAAAGCTCGATGGAGTTATCCCTTATCACCAGATCGATCTGCAGTTTGCCGCCGTTAAAGAACTTGAAGGAGTTGTCAATAAGTTCTTCGAGTATCATACCTTGCCAGAAGGGGATAGATTCCACCGTTATGGTTTTACTCAACGAATATTCGAAGGTGTATTTTTTCGCGCACTTGGCCACGTAACTATCGACTATATCAACGGAGATAGTTTCGTCAAGATCCTTTTTGCTCATCTCAACGAAGCCCAGCAGACGGTTGAGGATATTTTCTAATTCCTTTTCGTTCTTATCTATTTTTTTAATGAATCCCTGGAGGGTTTCGTCTTTTATGAGGGTGCTCAAGAGTTCGATGCTTCCAGACATTATCGTCAGCGGCGTTCTAAACTTATGCGATATCAGGGAAAGAAAGGTATTTTTTATTTTCCCTTCGGCATAACCGGCCGTCACATTTTTGAAAATCAGGATATATTCGATTATTTCCGCCGAACTATTTTTTACTTCGTGCATGGAAACTGACAAGTACAACGCGCTATATTCGTCTGTCTCGGGTCGTTCTAGAATATGCCCCTTGAGGTCTTTTCCCAGCTTTTCCGCCGTTATTCCGTTCTGGAATTTTCCATTGATATGGGTGAGAATATTTTCAGGCGGCTCGCTTCCGATATCAAGCAACTCCCTGGCCGCCTGATTTATAATAAGCGGGGCGAAATTATTATCCATCACGATAATGCCTTCATCCGTCGCCTCAACCACCTTTTCGAACTTTTCTTTTTCCGTTATCTGCCTGCGCAGGAAGGAAAGCCGGGCAAGCGTCCTCACCCTGGCGAGCAGCTCACTTTTATCGAATGGCTTTGAAACGTAATCGTCGGCTCCGGCCTTCAGGCCAAGGATCTTATGTTCCCTGTCGGCTAAAGATGTAATGAGCAATATCGGCAGGGTCTGCAGCGCCGCGTTAGACCTGATAGTTTTCAGCACTTCAAGACCCGATATCCCGGGAAGCATGACGTCAAGCAGCACCATATCGACCCTGCTTTCGCCGAGGATCTTCAGGGCTTCTTCTCCGGACGACGCCTTGAGCGTTTGATAATTCTCCTGATAGAGCACCGCCTCAAGAAGTTCCAGATTTTTTTCTTCATCATCCACCAATAAAATTATCATTGTTTCCCTTGTTAAAAATCCATGGCTTCCGTGTTCCCGAAGCCGGCGTGGCTTTCATATATTTCTTCCAGGCGCCTGTGTATCCTTTTAAAACCCTCCAGCACCCGTTGATCGAAATAGCGGGGCTGAGTTCTTCCATCGCCGGCCGTTAATATCTTAAATACCTTTGGGTGAGACAGGGCCGGCTTATACGATCTTTCGCTTCTGAGCGCGTCGTACTGGTCTACGAGGTTCACGATCCTCGCGGCAAGGGGTATGGCATCTTCTTTGAGCCCCTGCGGGTAGCCGGACCCGTCCCGGCGCTCGTGATGCGACAGAGCTATCTGTTCCGCCATTATGAGGAACGGAGAGATAGAGTTTTTTAGGATCGATGCCCCGATCGCCGAGTGCGTTTTTATCACGTTAAATTCTTCAGGCGAAAGTGTCCCCTGTTTGCACAGGACGGCATCAGGTATACCCATTTTCCCTATATCGTGCATCGGAGCGGCATAATAAATTCCGTGCAGGAATTCATCATCCATACCAATTTCTTCTGCCAGTTCCCTTGAATAAAGGCCTATTCTCTTTATATGCTTACCGGTATGCTCGTCTTTGTATTCAGCCATCGCGGCAAAGCGATGAATGGTTTCGATATAGGCTAGTTTAACGCCCATAAGGGCGCCGTCAAGTTTCTTTAAGGATTCTTCAGAAACTTCTTCTGCCTTAGCCCTTAGCTCCTCGCTAAGCCGCGCGTTGAGAGTTTTTTCCTTCTCGTAGAGTTCTTTATAATCCGGCTTGTTCTCGATATTTTCCATAACGGCCTCCGTGAACGAACGCCGCGAATATTATTGACTACTCGTTATTTAACTCCGGGAACCGGAAGAGTGAAACGGAAAATACTGCCGCCCCCGCTCCTGTCTTCCACCCATATTTTCCCGCCGTGAAGCTCCACCGCGAGCTTGCAGAAGGCAAGGCCGAGCCCGCTTGAGCCGCTCATTCTCTTGTTTTTTGATTCGACTGTAACGTATTTGTCGAAAATCCTTAGCTTCTGCTCCCCGGGGACTCCGGTGCCGCTGTCGGAAATTGAAACCGAGGCCATCCCGGAGCTTTCATCCTTTTCGCATTCGATCGTAATAATGCCCTGTCTCGGCGTGTAGCGTATGGCGTTTGACACAAGGTTTTGGACTACCCGCCCGATCAGGTCTTTCTGAACTCTAACTCTCATACCGCTCCCAACTGTTTTATCAAGCAGGCCGATAGCCTTCACGTTAAGCATCGGCAGCAGTACTCTAACGGACGAAGAAACTATCGATCCCAGATCGCAGTCCGCGGCATTCACTACCAGCTCTTTGTTTTCCATCTTATTCATCGACTGAAGATCGCAAATCATCCCCAACATCGTTACGGAATTTTGTTTTGTCTTTTCCACGTCGTTGCGATCCGGTTCCGTAAGATCCGACGACATCAAAAGCAGGTCCAAAAAGCCTATAATGCCGGTAAGGGGGGTTCGCAGATCGTGAATGATAAAAGTCGTAAGATCGTCTTTCAAACCGCTAAGAGCCTTGATCTCCCGGCAGTTATTCTCAACCTTGCCGTAAAGGTATTTTATCTTCAGGAGGTTCTTTATCTTCAATTTCAATTCAGCGGAATCGAACGGTTTTGACAAGAAGTCGTCTGCCCCGCATTCGATGCCCTTGAGACGCGAGTCCCTGTCGCCCAACGAAGTTATCATTATGACCGGCAGGTAGCCTGTCTTTTTTTTTAAGGCCCGGCAAACCTCATACCCATCCATACCGGGCATCATTACATCCAGCAGGATAAGATCGACCTGGTCACCGCCAAGCTGAGCCAAAGCTTCTTTACCGTTATCCGCCTTGATAATTTCATATCCCTGCGGAGCGAGATGCGCTTCAAGAAGTTCGATGTTCTTTGGCTCGTCGTCAACAACCAGGATTACCGGCTTGGTTTCCATCGTCTGCCTCAGATAAAACCCTGCCATCTAGAATAGAGAAGGGGGTGTAGAGAATTAGCCGATCCGGAACTGCGTCCAATTATTTTCCCATTCTCTCTTCTCTATTCTCCATTCCCGCCGCAACTGTCAAGACTTTATATATATTTGATCACTACCATTAAAAGCAACTGTCCATTCCCTTGGCTCATTTTACATAGTCACCGATCTGTTTGGCAAAGGTACGCGTGTTGATCGGCTTGCCTATGAATCCGCTGTTGGTTATATTGTTAAGTTCCTCCAGGCCCTCGGCGATCGAGGCCGTCACAAAAACAATAGGTATAGAACTTGTCTCCTTATCTTGACGCAGCATCCTGGCGGCCGTGGTGCCGCGCATGTCAGGAAGCCGGACATCCATAATAATTACGTCCGGTCTTTTTTCTTTCGCGACGGCGATCCCGTCAGCCGCATTTTCGGCTTCGAAGACCTCAAAACCGGCGACTTCCAGAAGATCTTTTTCCAGCATCAGGTTGTTCCTGTTATCATCTATGACCACTATTATTTTTTTCATTTTACGCCCCCCTTACCGGATACGACCGGTAGGGTAAACCGTATCGAGGTGCCTTTGTCGAGCCCCTCGGAATTCACGATGAACTCCCCGCCGTGCAGTTCAACGTATTTTTTAGAAAGCGGTAAGCCAAGCCCGGTCCCTTCCGTTACGCGGGAATAGGGAGTATCGACGCGGAAAAAACCTTCAAAGATTTTACCCATATTCTCGACAGCGATGCCCACCCCGGTATCCCAGACCTCTATTTCAATTTTGGCGCCTGTACTCCTGGCCCGCATTCCGATCTTACCGCCCTCGGGCGTGAATTTTACCGCGTTGGAAAGGAGGTTATAAAGTATCTCCTTGACCTTTAGTTCATCCGCCTCGATATCCGGCAGGTCTTCGGCTATTTCCAGTTCCATATGAAGCTTCTTTTTCGCGACCAGGTCGGCTACGAGCAGGGAGATCTCGTTCAATATGCTTTTCATAGGCAAATTGGATAATCCCAGATTCATCTTTCCGGATTCCACTTTTGCCATATCAAGGATCTGGTTTATCAACAGAAGAAGGTGCCTTCCGCTAGTTAAAATATTATTCGTGTATCTCTTCTGCTTCTCATTGAGGGTTCCGAAAGTTTCATCGTACAATACTTCCGAGAAGCCGTTAATGGAATTAAGCGGTGTCCTGAGCTCGTGTGACATATTGGCAAGAAATTCGGATTTTACCTGAGCGACGCGTTTTAACTCGGTAGCCAGGCCATTCAATTCTTCGTGGGCTATTTTTAACCCGTTCTCTATCTCCCTGCGCTCGGTAATGTCTTCGATGGCAAGAAGGATTATCCGTTTTTTACCCAGCACCCTCTGGATCTGCCGGGCGTTCAAGAGCATTATGCGCCTGCCGATGCCGGCGAAGTCGTGTTCCACCTCGTAGTTATCAAAGGTCGCCTTCTGCGGAAGTATCGTTTCAAGCAGTTCCCGCAGCTTGGGTATATCCCACTGTTTATTGCCCAGGTCGTAGATGAGCTGGCCCACGGTCTCTTTGGGGTTTACCTTAAAGACCTCGTAGAAGGAACGGCTGGCGGAAACTACCCTCAGGTCCTGGTCAAGGGATATCAGCGGTTCACGCACCGTGTTTATGATGCTTTCGGAGTATTCGCGGGCCGCGTCTTCGGATATTTTAGTCGCTTCCAGTTCTTTGCGGGCTTTTTCCAGCCCATTCTCTATCTCCCTGCGCCTGGTAATATCGCGAAACACGATCACGGCGCCAAGCACTTGACCGTCGCGGTCGCGGATCGGCGCGCAACTGTCATCGATAACGCGCTCGCCGCCTGCCCGGGCCACCAGAATGGTGTGGTTAGCCAGGCCTTGTATCGTGCCGTGCGCCAGTGTTTTCCTTACCGGGTTGACGACAACCTGGCGCGTTTCTTCGTTGATGATGTGAAAAATATCTTCCAGCGGCCGGCCGATGGATTCCTTTTTCGTCCAACCGGTTAACTGTTCGGCAATGGAATTCATGATCGTCACGCTCCCGTCGGCATCGGTGGCTATCACCGCGTCGCCGATGGAATTGAGAGTGACCGCGAGTTTTTCTTCGCTAACCTGCAGGGTCGCGTTGGTTTGCTGTAATTGTTTATTGGTTGCCTCTTGAACTTCCAGTAAACGCATTGTTTCTTTCTGAACAACGCTTTTGAGCCGATTCTGCGTTTCCCGGTAAATAAAATAAATGAATAGTATTGAAAACACCAAAGCAAGCAGACTCGTGACTACGATGACAACAAACATGGTGCGCATATTTGACTGCAACTCTTCGTCGTGCCGTAGCAAAGCTTCTTTCTCGATCCTGACGAAGCTACTATACTCTGAGCGGATGGAATCCATCAGCCATTTCCCTTTTCCATTAGCTACAGCAGAGAGAACGGCAGCCATTTCGTGGTTGCGGCGCATCTCGATGACGCGCGCCAGCTCCGCCAGCTTAGCTGCTATCAAAGGGGCCATAGCGTCCAGCTGTTTTTTTGCGTCTCCGATCGATGAAATTTTATGCAATTCTTCCAAATTATTGCTGATGTTATTGCGCACAGAATTGTACGGTTCAAGAAATGCCTCATCGCCCGTGAGTAAATAACCGCGTTGTCCGGTTTCGGCATCTTTCAACTCGGACAGCAAATTATCCGCGCGGCCTATAACAGTGTAGGTATGCTGCCGGGCCCCGGCTGATTCCTTGATCTGCCTGAAGGCCCATAACGAGGCCACCATGACCGCCACCGCAACAGTCAGCAGAGCAACTCCGGCAATAAATGTAATGAGTTTGTAGAATATTTTCATAATATTTACTCCTCGCTGTTTACGCCCAGACCTTATTTCTTATTGAATTTACAATATATATTAGCTTGTATTATCCGCGATCCGCGAATGTATTTTCCCGATAGCGTAGTTGTATTCCGGGTTATCCTTATGTTCGCATTATTGAGGAAAGCCGTCAATTATACCTGGGTATAACAACTTTTGGCGGGAAATGGATATGTGAGTTGAAGATCGGTTTTACAAAGGCGGGCTGAGTGTGGGCTGTATTGGATTACCTATTTAAGTTTTAAGATCTCCGCGATCTTGTGTTTTATCAGGGGTATTTTTACGGAAGCAACGCTGAAATTATTCAAACCGAGATCAAGCAGTTTTTTTGTGTAATTTACGTCCGCCGCGAGTTCACCGCAAAGGATGCATTCTTTCTTCTGCTTTTTTGCCTCAGTTATGATCCTGCCTATATACTCCAATACTACTTCCGCGCCCGCGTCATAATATTCCGCGACCGAAACATTTTCCCTTCCCGCCGCCATCACATACTGGATCAGGTCGTTGGAACCTATGCTGACAAAATCCACGAGCGGCAGGATTTCCTTTAGCTTTATCACGGCGGCGGGCGTCTCTATCATAGCCCCTATCTTTATCTGCTTATCCGCTTTTTTGCTGCACTTTTCCAGCATCTTTCTGACCTGTGTTATCTCCCCGGGTATACTTACCATCGGTATAAGCAGTTTTAAATTGAACTTTTTTCTCAGTTTTACAAAAGCTTTCAATTGAGTTTCCATTAATTTGGGGTTTTTCAACAATACCCTTATGCCTCTTAAGCCAAGGAATGATTCATTGCCTTCAAGGTTGATATACGGCAGCGTCTTATCGCCTCCCACATCGAGCAGCCTGACGGTAATCTCTCTCTTTCCCATGCCTGAAAAAGAATCTTTCAATATGCGCACAAGATCGTCGGCGTTCGGGGGCACCCTTCTTCCCATATATATCATCTCTATCCTGTAAAGGCCTATGCCGTCGCAATTATTGTCCAGGGCCTGCCTTATGTTCCCTTTTAAACTCGCGTTGGCCAGCACCCTGATGTTCGTATTCCTTTTCGTTAATTCAATGTATTTGACATTCCTGCCTATATCCGCTTCTTTCCGGCCTCTATCCCTGATGATCTCTTCATACTCCCGGATCTCTTTTTTGTCGGGGTTTACTATTATTCTGCCTTTGTCGGCATCCGCGATTATGTAAGCGTTATCGTTAATGTCCTCCATACTTTTGCTCGTTTTGGCTATATACGGCACGTTGAGGCTTCTCGCCAGTAAAGCGGCGTGAGAATTTCTGCTCCCCTCGTCGGTAATTACCGCGGTTACGTTGTCCCTGTTCAGGCGAATGGTATCCGAAGGCAGAAGTCGTTGCGAGACCAGTATACTGTGTCTGGGAAGCCGCGCCAGAACATCCGCGTCTTTGCCCGTCAGCGTGATGAGCAGTCTTCTGGCCAGGTCGGCGATATCATCCGACCTGCCCCTTATGATCTCGTTTTCCGAAACCTTAAACCTGTTTTCCAGCCTTTTGAAGACCGTCTTAACTATCTGTTCGGCATTAAGCTTTTCGCGCCTGAGCTCATCTTCAAGGCTTTTCAATATCTGCGAATCGTTTAATATCACGCTGTGAGCGTCGAAAATATCGGCGTATTTTTTCTCGAGAACCTGTTCAACCCGGTCCCTTGTTTCAACTATGTCTTTTTTTACCTCGTATAAAGCGACTTTTATTCTCTTGAACTCGGAGTCAACCTCTTCGGCTTTCAATTCACGGAACTCGATCTCCCTGGTCAATATATCCTTGTATAAAAATGCCTTGCCCATCGCGACCCCGCCCGAAATGGGAGTCCCGGTTATTTCGTATCTCAGCCTCTTTGTCCTGTGCCTGAAATCTATTATCCCGTCTTTTATTTTCTGCGCCTCGGTTTCCAGTATCGTCTTTCTATTCCCGTCAAAAATACTTATCTTCTCCTTCCCCGATCTTTTGGCCTTAAATAAAGCGGCATCCGCTACCTCCAATAAGGTTTTCACGTTCTCAACATTGGAACGGTTAAAACTGGAAACGCCGATGCTTACTTCTATGTCGATTACGCTGTTGTTGACCTTCAACGGTGTTCTGCGCGCGGCTTCGAGTATTTTTGATGCTATCATCTGCGCGTAAATTTTCGTTGTGCGCGGCAGAAGCACTACAAACTCCTCGCCGCCGAACCTGTAAACAGAATCAGTTCCCCTCGCGTGGCTCAATAGAACGGCAATGACTTTTTCTATTACCTTATCACCCGCCGCGTGCCCGAATTTATCGTTTATCTTTTTCAAGCCGTCCAGGTCAACGAACAGCGTTGAAAACCTTACGCCGTCTTTTTTCACCTGTTTGACCATCCCGTCCAGGTCATAAAAAAGGATCCTCTTGTCAAATATCCTTCTTCCGAGGTCCGACACGGCCGATTTCGCGATGCTGGTCATCTTGGCTTCTTTTATTATCGTATAATCATGCAGCATTTCCTTTTGATTTCTGAAATAATCCAGAACAGCGACCTGGATGCTTATCATTCTGTTGAGTTTCGCCTCCATGCGTATTTTGTGTTTTATTATTTTTCCAAAGGTATTTTTTGCTTCCCGGGGGTCTTTGATGAACACGTGCGTGAGAAAATATATAACTTCAACATAAAACGCGTCGCCCAGTTCTTTCTTATACTGGTTAATTATTTTTTTATCCGCTGCCAGGCCTTTGTTGTCGCCTGCCAATATCTCTATTAGCTTAATATTGATCTCGTGTTTACCCGCGATCTTCAGCTCTTCTTCTTCTCTTTTTAAATGTATTTGTTTCATTAATTATCCTTGCCGCGAATATACTTAAATATAAGTTAAAAAAGAATAAAAATGCAATCGTTCAAAAGCCCTCAATACTATCCGGGCCGGATTCACGCGGGCTGGCAGGCTTCAGGCTTACGCGTTACGGGGCCGTTCACCGGCAGTTCAAACCAAAAGGAGCTCCCGCTCGCGGCATCTTTTTTTCCTTCGACCCCGATGCTGCCGCCGTGCGCTTCCACCATCAGCTTGCAGAAAGACAGCCCCATGCCGGAAGAATATCTCTGCCGGGAAAAACGCAGTTCTTCCTGCCCGAACTTCTCAAATATCTTCTGCCTGTTCTCCGGCTCGACGCCCTGGCCGTTATCGTCCACTCTCACGCGAACCCGGTGGCCGTCGGGCTCAATGGCCAGGCGGATGAAGCCGCCGTCCCGGAGAGTGAACTTTATCGCGTTAGACAACAGGTTCTGTATCACCCTGATGAGGATCTCTCTGTCCGCCAGCACGGTTACCGGACTTTCAGGCGGGACAAACCTGATCTCGCGGCCCTCAAAAAGCGGTTTCATTCCCGACACGCATTCTTCCAGGATGCGGTTCAAATCGCATTGCGCGGGCTTGAGCATCATCTGTCCGTTTTCCATCTTATTCGTGTCCAGAACATCGCTGACCAGCTGGATCGTCTGTTTTGCCGCCTTCATGGCCTCGGCAATGTCGCGAACATTATCTTCCGATAGTGTTTTTTTATCATTTTCCGAGACGATCTGTAGAATTCCGTAAATACCTGTCAGCGGAGCGCGAAGGTCGTTTACGATCATATGCGTCATACCGTCCCGCAGTTTTTCCAGCTCACGCAGTTTGTCGTAATTTTCCTGTAATCGGCGTTTCTGCCGGTACAATGCCAGGTGGGTTTTAACGCGGGCCTGAACTTCCTCGAACTGAAAGGGTTTGGTAATATAGTCCACGCCCCCCGCGCCAAAGGCTTTTGCCTTATCCATCGGTTCATTGAGAGCGCTCAGAAAAATAACGGGGATATCTTTTAAATTAACGTCTTCTTTTAAACGCCGGCAAACTTCATAGCCGTTCATTTCAGGCATTATGATGTCTAAAAGTATCAGGTCCGGCGGCTCTTCGTTGACGGCCTTTAGGGCCAGTTCACCGCTGACAGCCGACCTGAGCCTGTACTGATTTTTTTCCAGCACGGCGAAAAGCAGTTCCTGATTCGCTGGGATATCGTCTACGATAAGTATGTTCGGCACATCCTGCTGACTAACCGTTTGATTTTCCATTGCAGCCATCCTTTTTTTGTTATTCCCTTGATTTCCGCCCGTCGTTCCCGTCTTATTTCACGATTATCTCAAAAAGAACCCTCATATTAGCGTGCGCTTCTTTTGAGTTATGGCGTTTTGGACTAGGTTCAAACACGGCCGGCCTGGCCTCGCCGAAGCCGATCGTTGTCAGCCTTTCCGGTGAGATACCGCCCTCTTTAAGTATAGCCGCTACAGCCATCGCCCTTCTTTCGCTTAATTTTTGGTTATACTCAGTTGTGCCTGCGGCAGAAGTATACCCCTCAATGCGTATTTTGGTTTCGGGGTTTTCTTTTAAAATCCGGATATTTTGTCTCACTACATTTGCCCCGGCTTTTGTAAGGGTCGCGGTATTGTAATCGAAATGCTTATCATCGAGGACGATCAGCTTCTCGAATATTTTTTCCCTGGCGCGTTTGATATAATTCAGCGATTCAGTGTGCTGGGGGTCAATTTCCAAGACCCTTTCAAACAAATTAATAGCTTCCTGGAATCTTCCCTTTACAAACAGGGCCTGCGCCTCATTAAACAAATTGCTCATTTTGGCCAGTTTTACGTCTATTTCATCCTGTTTCATCCTGGTTTTGCCGTTTAGCATATCTTCGGCCTTGCCGATGTATTCCAATGATTCCGTATTACCCGGGGAAAGCTCCAGTACCTTATTAAACTCGCCGATCGCTTCCTTGTACCTGTTTTCCGCGAAAAGACTATAGCCCAGCGCAAAATGGTATTTCAATAAGTTGGCTTTATTTTCTAAAGGTGTTGTGTTCGCCGCGTTTAGGATCTTTTCCTGTTTTTTCTTTCCGAATTTAAATCCGACATCTACCCAGTTGGTATCTCCCAATTCCCCGTACGGCACCCAGGCATAATTGATGCTCATATTGCCGTAAGTAACGCCGAACCCCAGCGATAGCCCGGTCAAGGCGTTCAAGTCTCCGACATTAGTCGTTTGATATCCTACTCTAGGAAAAAAGTCCATCGCCCCCAGGCTATACCTGTATTCCGCGCCAAAATGAGCGTTCGTAACGTAATCAACCGGAAAGTCCAGGTCGGAGGTCAATGTAAGCCTGTCTTTCAATGCCTTGTATGATACGCCGGACTTTATATTTAAAGGCAGAGGAGCGCTTTGATTCATAAATTTCAACCCGCTCCCCAAGTTCTGCACCACAAGGCCGAAATTGAAATTGTTGTTATGAAATACTCTTCCGGATATTCCAAGATCGGCCGCCAGGCCTGTCGCGGATTCGCTCTCTAACCTGGAATCCAATAGTTTCAGATTAATACCCAGATCAAGGCCCTTTACTTTTCTCGCATACGAAACAATAAAAGCGGTATCGGAATCGCTATAAGACTGGTTGAGGCCATTACCCGCGTTATCGTACTTCGCGATATCCCCGGACGCAAGATAAACCAGCGCCGCGCCAAGGCTCCCGCCCAGGCCTTTTTGAGCGTAGGCAAGCCAGTTAAGAGATATATCGCTGACCCACAACGCCCTCATAGCTGAAAACTCTTTGTCCTCAATGTGATTTAAGCCCGCCGGATTCCAGTATATCGAAGTTACGTCGTCCGCGAGCCCGGTGTATGCCTCTCCCATCGCGAGAGCCCTGGCGCCTATGCCGAGCTTCAGAAACTGAGCGGAGGTCGTTCCCGCTTCATCTTTCGTAAAATAAGCGGTTTTTCCCTGCGTAACAAATAAAATGATGACAAATAATATAACAAATATTAATCGTGCTTTCTTTTTCATAAATTAGGCTCACTTCGTTCGCCAACTGATCACACAAATTACAAACAGTGATCATTCTAATATATCTACGAAGTTAAATCTGTGTAAGCAGATAGCGTTGGAATTATTTCAACGATCTCAGCGAATAATAGTGAATTTCCCTTTTTTTACATGCCCGCCCGGGTCGGATATGTAATAAATGTACAGACCGCTTGAGATAACCCGGCCTGCATCGTTTTTAGGAATCCATTGATATTCATTAACGGCAGAATCTTTTTCGATTGTGGCTATATGTTCCAGGGGTATATTGAATATCCTGATGGTCGCCCGGTTCGTCAGGTTCTTAAATGTCAGGTAAGGGGCGTCATAAATCCCTCCGGATCCTGGTTTGTATGGATTAGGATAGACATAAACGGCGCTAAGATCGAGCGGAGTAAATTTTTCTACCAACTCGTCGCTTATTGAGATATACCCAGAAATTAAATTATATGAAGGGCTGCCGCCAACAGACAATATGTTTTCTCCAAACGATATTGTGGCCCTGTAATTAGCCGAAGAGAAATCGGGACCGCCGTTTGCGTCTAAATTATAATTGACAAGGGAATAGTTATCACTCGATATCCCTTGCGCGTTTGATCCGCAATTCAGGTAGATCACGGCAATTATTAGAAGGGCGTAAAAAGTCTGTCTTCTATTCATAATATTCCAAACATTTATTCATTTGACGAGATAACAACATTTAAATCCGCTATCGTAACAACGGTGGCAGCGGTTGCGTTAGCGGTAAATACTTCAATGTAATCTCCTGTTGCCAGCGAAGTCAGGCAATTAAGGCTTACGCAGTACCCGTCAGTTGTATACGTCAACGAGACTGTCGCCCTGCTCTTGGGGAGAGAAATTCCATTTTTTGCCACTGAAAAACGTATAGTTTGCGCCGCGGTCATATTTTGCGCGTTTAGCGAGACATTGACGCGAAATTCTTTTGTCGTTAACCCGTAATAAGTTAACCTGCCCGTTGCATGCGTGAAATTTTTAAGGTCCCCCGCGGTAGTATCATTAGCTATTTTCACGAACGTTTCGATCGCGGCGATCGTAGTGTTAACAGCTGCCCCGTTTGAGAACATCTCCCCATATGACATATCCCCTGTTGGGGTTCCCCAGGTGCCGTCACCGCGAAGAAATGTCGTATTGCTCGCGGCCCCTATCGCTGAAACGTTCCCCGTTGTTATCTTTACCGTATCCGGCAGTGTACCTGCCATTATTCCCGTTGACGGTGATACCATAAACTGTTTGTCAATATTTGACTGTAATGTATTGGTCGAAACTGCCACATCCAAACGATTGGCGTAGTATGATGGCAAATTCCCGCCTAATTGATCACTGTCCGAACTGCCAATTGCTTTGCCGGCTATGTTCAGGTATGTTACGGCTGCTGATGATTGTGTAAGGAATGTGCTGGTTGAAGTGGCTACATCCAAACGATTGGCGTAGTATGATGGTAAATTCCCGCCTAATTGGTCGCTATCTGAACTGCCAATCGCTTTGCCGGCAATGTTTAGATATGTCACGGCTGCTGATGATTGTGTAAGGAATGTGCTGGTTGAAGTGGCTACATCTAAACGATCGGCGTAGTATGATGGTAAATTCCCGCCTAATTGGTCGCTATCTGAACTGCCAATTGCTTTGCCGGCAATGTTTAAATATGTAACAGTTGCTGATGATTGTGTAAGGAATGTGCTGGTTGAGACTGCCACATCCGAACGATTAGCGTAATAAGATGGAATATTGCCGCCTAATTGATCACTGTTACTACTGCTCGCGGCTTTGCCTGCAATGTTTAAATATGTAACAGTTGCTGATGATTGTGTAAGGAATGTGCTGGTTGAAACTGCCACATCCGAACGATTAGCGTAATAAGATGGAATATTCCCGCCTAATTGATCACTGTTATTACTGCTCGCGGCTTTGCCGGCAATGTTTAAATATGTAACAGTTGCTGATGATTGTGTAAGGAATGTGCTGGTTGAGATCGCCACATCCAAACGGTTCGCATAGTATGATGGCAAATTCCCGCCTAATTGATCGCTGTCCGAACTGCCAATTGCTTTGCCGGCAATGTTTAGATATGTAACAGTTGCTGCCGATAGTGTCAGGAATGTGCTAGTCGAAGTTATCACATCCGAACGGTTTGCGTAGTATGATGGTATATTCCCGCCTAATTTGTCGCTGTCCGAACTTCCGGCTGCTTTGCCGGCTATGTTAAGGTATGTAACCGTAGCTGATGACAGCGTAAGATATGTCACGGTTGCTGATGATAGTGTTAAATATGTTGATCCCACTGTCGAAGATGTCAAATATAAGGCCGCAGCTGTTGAAGTACTCAAGAAAATTGTTGCTGCGTTGGCTGCTGTTAAAAATGTAGCTGTCGAAGCCGCCACATCCGAACGATTGGCATAGAAGGATGGAAGATTCCCTCCCAGTTTATCACTGTCCGAACTACCGGCTGCTTTAGCGCTTATGTTCAGGTATGTTACTGTGGCTGAGGATTGTGTAAGGAACGTACTGGTTGAAACTGCCACATCCGAACGATTAGCGTAATAAGATGGAATATTCCCGTCCAATTTATCGCTGTCCGAACTGCCTGCCGCTTTGGCGCTTATGTTCAGGTATGTTACTGTTGCTGATGATTGTGTAAGGAACGTTGCTGTAGATACAGATACATCTGTCCTTATCGCGTAATATGACGGCACCTGTGCCCCTAGCTTTTCAGAGTCGTCAACTATCCCGTTATTACCGATATCGTAAACGGCCTTCGTCATGTCGCCCGATCCCGCAGGCGTGTTCCAACTTCCGTCGCCGCGTAGAAATGTCGTACCGCTCGCCGTTCCGATCGCGGAAACGTTACCTGTTGTTATCTTTACCGTATTCGGCAATGTCCCTGCCATTATACCGGTTGACGGTGAGACTATAAACTGTTTGTCTATATTTAACTGTAAGGTTCCTGTCGATGCCGCGACATCAGCGCGGCTGGCATAATATGACGGGACCTGCGTACCGAGCTTGTCGGAATCGTCAACTATCCCGTTGTTCCCGATATCGTAAACGTCCTTCGTCATGTCTCCGGATCCCGCAGGCGTGCTCCAGTTTCCGTCGCCGCGTAGAAATGTCGTTCCGCTCGCCGTTCCCAGCGCGGAAACGTTAGCTGTTGTTATCTTTACCGTATTCGGCAATGTCCCTGCCATTATACCGGTCGAAGGCGATATCATAAAATGTCTGTCGATATTTGATTGCAGTGTGTTGGTTGAAATTGCCACATCCGAACGGTTGGCGTAATAAGATGGAATATTCCCACCCAGTTTATCACTATCATCTACGATACCGTTCAAGTTCGCGTCGTAATTGATCCTTTTCATATCTCCGCCGCTTATTGAGGCGGCGCTGGTACTTATCGAACCGTCAGCCCAAACTATTTTACTCACACCTTCTATAGAGCTTGAGGAAAGCACGGAATAATTGTTCATATTTAGCTTTCCGTTCAGTATTCCGCCTGATCTCAAAAAATATGAACCTGCTGTGGCTCCGCCGAGTTTATCGCTGTTTTGCGAATTCTGTGCGTTTACTGAACTTAAGGAATATATAGAAGTCGCGGAAGGCAAGATCGAAGGCCTTGGGATCATTTCCGTATCAGCTCCTATCGTTATACCCAGCCAAAGGTTCTGGTTAAGATCTAACCCGGAAAAGTCCAACGCGACTACAAAAACACCGCTCGAGTTAAATGAAGCGCTGACATTCTGAAAGGTTTTCAACACCACACCCCCTACCGGGGAGTTATACACCTTGAAAGTTACGTTCATCGTCCCGGTAACGGGCCTTCCGTTCGATTTTACGATCTGGCCCTGAAAATTAATTGCCGTAGGCAAAGAAGCGCAGAGCAATGTATTACCCGAGATAATAATTACTGCCAACAACGATAATGCGGTCTTAATTACTATTTTCATAAATTACCTCAACCTGGCGCGAGCTTGTTGATAAAATGAGCCTAACTATTAATACTTATTCGGATGTTTCGACAATAAAATTCACGTCTGAAATAGTCACACTGTTATGGTCAGTATTGTTAGTAACATACATTTCAACATAGTCGTTTGTAGTAAGTGTTACCAGGGAATTCAAGCTTAAATGCTGCCTGTCCCATATATTATTTATCATACATATTGCATTACTCTTGGCTATAGCCGCTCCATTTACATATATTTGAAATCCAACAATTTGATTTGATGTTGATATTTGCGCATCAAGAGATATATTAATATGAAATGTTTTTGGGCCTGTGCCCGAATAAGCCAATCTGCCTGTTGTATGCGTAAAATTATTCATAAGCCCCGATGTCGTAACATTAACCATTTTATAGAATGTTCCGGCTACTGAGATCGGAGTGGCAACTGCATTATTATTTGAGTACATTTCTCCATAATTTCTTGCTGAAGTAGTAACGTTTGTCCCGTCCCCGTAAAACGTGCCATAAAATGCCGTAGCGGATGCATATCCCACAATGTAGACGTTCGTAGATATCTGGAGCCGCGATAAGGATGATGTTATGGGTCCGCTCATCGTTCCCCCAGCTAATTGCAGATAAGTCGCTGTTGCGCTGGATTTAGTCAAATATGTAGCCGTTGCTGATGAAAGCGACAGATACGTTGATCCTGCTGTCGCCGTAGTCAGATACACTCCCGAAGCTGTAGCGGTACTCAAATATGAAGATGAAGCATTGGCTATAGTCAGGTAAGTCGCGGTAGCTGAAGACAGTGACAGAAATGTCCCAGTTGAAGCAGCAACGTCCGAACGGTTTGCGTAGAATGCCGGAATATTCCCACCCAGCTGGTCGCTGTTAGTACTGCTCGCCGCTTTGCCTGCGATGTTCAGATAGGTTGCGGTAGCTGAAGATAGTGACAGGTATGTTGACCCGGCAGTTGTAGTTGTCAGATATATACCCGAAGCCGTGGCCGTGCTTAAATATGTAGCTGAAGCGTTAGCTATGCTCAGGTAGGTCGCAGTAGCTGAAGACAATGACAGGAATGTACCTGTCGAAGCCGCAACGTCCGAACGGTTTGCGTAGAATGCCGGAAGATTCCCACCCAGCTGGTCGCTGTTGATACTGCTCGCCGCTTTGCCTGCGATGTTCAGATAGGTTGCGGTAGCTGATGAAAGTGACAAATATGTTGCCCCTGCTGTGGTAGTTGTCAGATAAACACCCGAAGCCGTAGCCGTGCTCAAATATGAGGCTGAAGCGTTAGCTATGCTCAGGTAGGTCGCAGTAGCTGAAGACAATGACAGAAATGTTCCTGTCGAAGCTGCAACGTCTGAACGGTTGGCGTAGAATGCCGGAAGATTCCCACCCAGCTGGTCGCTGTTCGTACTGCTCGCCGCCTTGCCGGCTATATTAAGGTATGTAACTGTAGCTGACGAAAGTGCAAGGTATGTCGCCGTTGCTGAGGATAGTGTTAGGTACATTGATCCTGCAGTGGTTGTTGAAATGTATACGCCTGCCGCTGTAGAGGTGCTTAAGTATGTTGCTGCAGCGCTGGTTGTTGTAAGGAATGTTGCCGTTGATGACGCAACGTCCGCTCGGTTAGCATAGAAGGCAGGAAGATTTCCACCCAATTGGTCGCTGTTTGTACTGCTAGCGGCTTTGCCGCTAATATTTAGATATGTGACTGTTGCGGATGACAGTGTTAAGTACGTTGACCCAGCTGTACTTGTAGTCAGATACAGAGCCGAAGCTATACCTGAATTCAAATACGTAGCCGTAGCTGAGGAAAGTGCCAGGTATGTTGACCCTGCAGTGGCAGTAGTCAGGTATACTGCCGAAGCGGTGGTTGTACTAAGATAATTAGCCGTAGCGTTGGCTATGGTCAGAAATGTAGCAGTTGATGCTGATACATCCAAACGATTTGCATAGTATGACGGTAAATTACCGCCCAATTGATCGCTGTTCGTACTGCTTGCTGCTTTAGCTGCTATGTTGAGGTATGTGGCTGTCGCTGATGAAAGTGTTAAGTATGTTGA